>Ga0207107_1009_pt1 | contig 48661 bp, 53 predicted proteins | sample Alteio_BWMinHeat_75_FD_153555 | JGI IMG/M metagenome (GOLD analysis project Ga0207107, IMG submission 153555) | Enriched cells from forest soil in Barre Woods Harvard Forest LTER site, Petersham, Massachusetts, United States -... | ecosystem: Environmental > Terrestrial > Soil > Temperate forest >... | reverse complement strand
ATTTTCGCGACCCACCGCCGGGTGCCAGGTTGCTCCCCCGTCCACAGAAACCTCAACTCCTCCAACCACGCCGCCGCCGAAATCTTGCGCGGTACCCGAAATAGTTACTTGAGAACCCGCCGTAACCGTGGTTCCGGGGGCCGGCGACGTGAAGGCTGACCTAGGCGGGGAAGTATCCGTCGAAGCAGTTGCTGGCACGAGACCGCTTTGCAGGGTTACGGGCTGAACTCCCATGTCTGCCAGAAGATTTACGGTGGCCTGCTGCATGCTGGGATCGGTGGGCGTGTTATTGTCATAATGATTGGCATCCAGTCCCCAGGACCACTGCACCGTGCCAGCTCCGAAAACCAAGGCTCCACTCGGAGCCCGGTACAGAGTCAAGTGATGCATGGCGATGGCACTCGTAGAGTAATAGGAGCTGTGAAGTGGATCAGGAGAGTGGAAATAGTCCGACACTGGCAAAGTAGTGGTTGAGAGTCGTATGAGACCCGCAGGCCTGAACCCATTGTCCTCGTCTTCATCCCATTCGTAGCCAAGCACTCCGGTGGGAAGCGTAGCGACCTGCCCAGGCCCGAGCGCTGCAACGCTGGTATACCGCCAAAAACGCATTCTGCCGTCATCCTGAGGTACCGTGATGGCATCCTTTCGAAACGAGTTCACGTGGAAAATCGTGCCGGTCAATGCGTTTTCCGGACGGCCTCCATCGGCGGGAGGGCTGAAACGGGGATCCCGCCATATCCCCGTCCAGATAGGGGGATCGCGGGGATCGATCACTCCATCCGCCCAAGTTTCTTTGTAACAGACCAGAGTGCGGTATGGCGTATTCGTGCCATCAATGCTCGGTTCCCAACGAGTCTTCTCGAAGATCTCGTTGCCGCTAAAGAAAGCCAGATTCACGGGATTCACGGCGGCGTCACGTGCAGCTTCCACGTTGGCGCGCTGTCCGCCCGACCAGTATTCGTCATGGCCAACAGACATGAAGACTTTGTGCTGCTTGATCAAGGCGCCCTTACTATCCGTATCTACGCCGGTGAAGTAAGTGACGTCGTACCCGTTCGCCTCGAGCCAGCGAATCATTGGGTATTCTTCGCTGAATAGCCACGTGTAGGCATTCGATGTGCCGGTGTCGAACGGCCTGTTGTAGCTGACCTTGTAAGCTCGGCAAGCTCCTTCGTCATAAATGCCCCCGCAGCCATAGAGACTTGGCGTGCGGTCATAGTCGTTGTAGGCCTGCCAGGTGGGATCGGAAGTTTGAAAGAGTAGAGCGGAATGGCTGGAGTCGTTGCGCACGACAAAAACGACCGGTGCAACCTCTCCAGTGTCCTGCCTCACGAGCCTTGCGAAATAGACTCCTGACGTCGCGGTGCTCGGCACTGCCCAAGATGCCGATACAGCCCAGTTGCCACAGTCGGTTAACCTAACCGAGTTGTCCGTTAGACAAGCGGGTTGAATTTGCGGAAGAAGGGCCGATGGCGAGACGGTAGCAACCCAGCGCGCGCCGTAGCCCTGGTAATAACCTAGCCGGTAGATATCGACACGGTACGCGAGAGCGTCGGTCTTGATCTTGAAGAAGACAGTCTGGCCCACGTTCACACTGATTTCGGTGGTAAAGCCTTGAATGTTGGGGGAGCCTGCATCTGCGAGATACCAGGTACTCGTAGGAGCGCCTGACAGACAATTCTCCGCCTCGATCGCGTTCTTGGGTGCCGTACACGTAGCCAGCGCAACCTGCGGCAAAACGCCGAGGACGAGGAACGCGAGCGGAAGGGTTGCTAGGGCGGGCAGGTACCTGCGGGCGAAAGCGTCACGACGGCTGGAGTCGCCGAGAATAACCATAACTGAGGCGAGAACCCCCGACACTTTCATCCGGACGCACATAGGCAAACTGTCAGAAAGGACCTAGTTCTGAGATTTCGGGACCCTTGGCCAACCGACTTTTCTCGCGTGGGGGACGAGCCTGAAGAACTCGGAGCAATGGAAGATTAGCTAGGCCGCGGTGATGTCCTACCAGCGCTCCCCCAAAGGCAAAGCCTAAGTCATCCGGTTCCTGTTGCTATCGGCGGGCAACTGATTCTGGCGTCAGACCTTCCGTTCTTAGAATGTCTCCCATCGTCCTACAAGAACCACAAGCAAGAAGGACACCTGTCATGACTCGTAGGGACTGGTGTCTTCCTTACAGGGAAAAACCTGAGGCGGATTTCAGGGATCGGAGGAGCTTTTACCCGGTCTTTGACCGATTGCCTGGCGATGGGAATCCGTTTCACTGTGCGGAGAGGAGTAGTATGGCCGCGAGCCGAACTTCCGGACCGGGAGCCCAAGCTGCGAAACCCGCCCGGACTCAGCCCGGAGAAGCAATCCTTCCTCTCTATCCCGAGATCCTCAGAGGCCTGCCTTTGGGAGTGGCGGTCTTGCACCTCGAAAACCCTCAAGACGTCAAGAGTTTCAGAATCATTGACCTTAACCCCGCCGCGGCTCACATCACCGGATCAACACTGGAAAGCCTCCGCGGCAGGAGTCTGGCCGAATTCCCAAAGCTCTTGAAGACGCCGTTCCTCGGTCGGTGCCTCGATGCATTGCATGCCCGAGAGCCAAGAGACCTGGGAGAGATTTCCTACGGGGACGAGTTGATTCGCAAGGGGATCTATTCTGTCCAGGTCTTTCCTCTGTCTGGAAATTTCATGGGTGTGGCTTTCGAGAATGTTACACAGCGCAAGCTTGCAGAACAGGCCCTGCGTGAAACGGACGAACGCTTCCGTTTGCTCATCGAAGGAGTGAAGGAGTACGCCATTTTGCGCTTGGACCAGCTGGGCCACGTAGTCAGCTGGAATGCTGGCGCCGAGCGTCTGAAAGGCTACCGCGCAGAGGAAATTATCGGGAAACACTTCTCTCTGCTTTATCCTCGGGAAGATGTGATGAGCGGCAAGCCCGAACGAAAACTGGCGGAAGCAGCTCAACGGGGTCAATGCGAGGACGAGGGATGGAGAATCCGGAAAGACGGCTCTCGTTTCTGGGCAAACGTGGTCATCACGGCGCTCCGGGACACTGAGGGAAATCTGTATGGGTTCGCCAAGCTCACTCGGGACATGACAGAAAGGCGCGAGAAAGAGGAGGCACTGATAAAGGCCAAAGAACTTCTGGAACTCGGCGTTGAACAACGGACAGCCGTCCTCATTCGAGTGAACCAGCAGTTGCGCGGCGAGATCGCCGAGCGTGAACGCGTCGAGGAACAACTCAAGATCTCGCTCGATCGACTCCGGGCTCTCACGGGCCGTCTCCAGAGCGTGCGGGAAGAGGAACGCACCTTAATAGCCCGAGAAATCCATGACGAACTCGGCCAGGCCTGTACGGCGATCAAGATGGACCTCGCCCTGATAGGCCGCAAGACTACCAGGACACAGAGTCAGCTCCGAGCCAAAGTCAAATCGGCTATCCAGGTGGTGGATAACATGATCGTTACTCTGCGAAAAATCGCCTCGGAGCTCAGGCCGAGGGCACTTGACGACCTGGGCCTCACCGCCGCGCTGGAATGGCAAGCTCAGGAGTTCGAAAGCCGTACCGGGATTCACTGTCGCGTCATCCTGTCGCAGGAACCGACGGGCCTCGATTCGGAGCGGTCTACCGCGATCTTCCGCATCTTTCAGGAATCCTTAACCAATGTCGCGCGCCACGCTCACGCCACGCGCGTCGAGGCGCGGTTGGAAAGAGAAGCGGACCAACTCCTATTCCAGGTTCACGACAACGGCAGGGGATTTGATCCTGAGGAAGCCAAGGCGCGCATGTCTCTTGGCCTGGTTGGAATGCAAGAGCGTGCGCTCCTGCTCAAGGGGGAGCTCAAGGTTGAAGGAGTTCCAGGCGCCGGAACAACCATCGCTCTGCGGATTGCGCTACCACCCTCGACGCCGCCCAAATAAGGATACGAGATGAGAGTTCTGATTGCTGACGACCACGCCGTCTTTCGTCGGGGGCTCAGGGAGACTCTAGCTGAAGCGTTCTCCAAATTGACCTTCGGTGAGGCGAAAACAGCGCAGGAGACGGTCGAGTGTGTGAAGCGCCAAGACTGGGAGATCGTCATACTGGACATTAGCATGCCTGGGAAAAGCGGCCTAGACATCCTAGATGACTTGAAGCGATTGCGCCCAAAGCTACCAGTTCTCTTCCTGAGCATGCACCCCGAAGAGCAATATGCCAGGCGGGCGCTCAAAGCTGGCGCGGGCGGTTACCTGACCAAAGAAAGCGTGCCGGATGAGCTGAAAATGGCCGTCCGGCGAGTGTTGGCCGGGGGCCGGTACGTCAGCACGACCCTGGCTGAGAGGCTAGCTTGTGACTTGAGGGAGGGAGCGGATACGCCGGTTCACGAACTGCTGTCAGACCGCGAGTTTCAAGTATTGCGCATGATCGCTTCAGGCAAGACCGTCAAGGAGATTGCAGGAGAGATCTCTCTCAGCGTGAAGACAGTCAGCACCTATCGTGCGCGCATCCTTGAAAAGACGGGTATGAAAACCACGGCTGAGCTGATTCGTTACGCGCTTCAAACCCAGTTGGTGGACTAGTGACGATCGATTACACCGCGACGGGACCGGCGGGCATGCTCAAATTCCGCTGGTTTACCCATGTCTTACCGTGTGGGACGCGCACGGTCACAGACAGTTCATTCTGTCCTACAACAGAATACTGTTTCCACCGGATGTACTTCCGCTCAGATATGTCATTCTCTAAAGATGCGCGGACAATCCGCGAGCAGAAGGAAAATGAAGGTCCTTATCGCAGATGACTCTTTACTATTCGTCGAGCGTCTGACCGAGCTCCTAAGGGACGTGCCGGGCGTCGAGCTTGCAGGACAGACGGGCGACGTGTCGGAATCGGTTCGCCGCATCCAGCAAATGAAACCGGACGCCGTGATCCTCGATCTCCAAATGCCCGGGGGCTCCGGTCTCGACGTTCTCCGTGCGATCCGTCCAGACCATCCCGGCCTCTACATATTGATTTGCACGAACTATCCTTATCCCCAGTATCGCCAGGAATGCCTCTCCGCTGGCGCAAATTATTTCCTGGATAAATCTGCGGAATTCGAAAAGATCCCTGCCCTTCTGCATCAATTCCTTAGAAATAGTGCAAAGCCCGCTACTGCAGCTCGCTGAGGATGACACCTCCGTTCCGATAGGCATCGGCGAACCGGTCCCGTGCTGGGGGACGCCAAGTCTGAGTCGTTTCCTAGCGAGCGCGGCTTTCTGCTGATTTCGCTGATAATGAAGCGCAATTTTGCCTTCCAAGGGTGGCGGTTTACTGATGTTGGCATAATATGCTGACAACTTAGGGGGCCGATCCTCAAGATACGGTGAATAGAGAGGGGCTGGTCGGATTAGTGCGTCGGGATTAGCAAGATCGCTCGTTATTCATGGCGAGAGAATCGCGGCCACGTCGTAGGCAGGGAGATGGTCCTGCCGGTAGCCAAGTCTACTTCAGCTTCCCAGTCCGCGTCATATCCTGAAGACTTGCCTCGCACCACTAACTCATAGCTGCCGGGCTGCAAACCCTCAACGAACCAGAATCCCTGCGTGTCGGGCGCGACGGTCTTCATTTGCCAGGCCCGATCCGGATGCTTAGTCAGCCAACCACGAGCTTGCGTCAATGCCTCCTCCACGCTCTATAGGTAGTAAGCCACGATCTGATCCGCCGTTTCTGGTCGTGGATTCTTAGGTATTTCCCGGTCGCAGTTTTCCGGTATCCACCCAATTGCCTTCGTGTCCCAACTAAGGCATTACATAGTGCGGCAGCGACCCATTTTCGGAGGTGGTCAAGAGCAGGAAACAGTGAATGACCTAATCCACAGGGTGTGGAAGAAATCTCACCCGTGAGATTCTGCGCCGGGAGGATAACGCAGTTGGTGGTGTGCTTCGTCCCGACGGTAAGCACAACTTGGGTGTCCTCCCATCGGGAACAGTCCTGTTCGCTGCTCCGCAACGAAAACAACCCCAAGCGGAGGGAAAATGAAGAACCTGATAGCTCTGTTGATCGGATGTTTCGGGTTGATGTTTGCTTCGGCGGCCCGAGCCCAGAACACTCCCGGGATGAACAACGCCGAGCTAAATGGCGACTACGCATTTAACTTCAACGGCATCACGGGGAGCGGTGGCGTATCGTCTGTCTTTGCCGCCGTGGGAAGATTCACGGCAGACGGGGCTGGGAATTTGACGAACGGCGAACTGGACAATAACACCGTGGGCGGCGGATCGTTCGCTCAATCGTTCACCGGCACTTATGCGATCGGTGCGGACAAAAGAGGTGTGATGACCTTAAACATTGGCGCGAAGCTTGCATTTGCGATGACGGCCAATGGTAACGCCCAGTTCATTGAGTTCGATGCCGCGGGCGGATCCGGCAGGATCGGCTCGGGGACCATGGAAAAAGCGGACACCACAGCTTATAGCACGGCCAGAATAACGGGTGACTACGCATTTGGTGCCGCCGGCCTTGATAACGTAAATAATCGAGCCGCGATCGAAGGCAGATTTACTTCCAACGGGGCAGGCACTCTCACCAATGCAACAGGGGACCTCAACGCCTATGGCACCGTTAATTCGATGAACTTTACAGCGGCGAATTACGCCGTATCCGACACCGCTACAGGGCGAGGCACCTTGAACCTCGCCTTCACGTTTGGCGGAACACCGGACAGCCTGAATTTTGTCTTTTACGTCGTGAACTCCGGAAAGCTGTTTGTGATGGAGCGTGACTCGGTCACGACGGCGACCCCACTGCTAAATGGCGTCGTGGTGCAGCAGCAAATTCCCGTGGGAGGTTTCACCAATGCCTCGCTGAACGGCAACATGGTGATTTACCTCACCGGACTCTCCGTGTGCAGCAGTGGATCAGGCGTGCCCAAAGCGGGCGCAGGTTTGCTCACTTCAGACGGCAGCGGCGCCCTTTCCCTGACCTACGACGAGAGCTACTGCCGGGGGCCCATTTCCCTCACCGCCGCGGCGGGGATGTACAGTGTGTCCAGCAACGGGCGGACATCGATCACCATTGGTGCAAACAGCCTGGTGGCCTACCTGGTGAACTCGAATCAAGTTTTCCTTTTCCTCTACGATTCCAATGTTTTGTTTGGGTTCGGCGAACCCCAGGCCGCAGTCTCGTTCACCAATAGCACTCTGAAAGGTACGTACGCTGGCTACGCCACCAACCCTGCAGATTTCGGAGTGACTGTGTTCTCCGGCGAGTTCACGGCGGACGGTGCCGGCCCAACAGGCAATATCACCGGTACCGAGGATATCGGTGGTTCCAGCGGACCCAACCCGGGCGTGGCGTTCAATGCCACATACTCTGTATCCTCATCGCCAACAAATGGAAGAGGAACCATGTCAGTCTCTTCCGGGTCAGGAGGGAGCGCCGTAGTATACGTGCTCTCCACCTCAAAGTTCGTGGCGGTCTCGTTGAGCGATCCGAATCCCGCGGTCTTGATCTTCGAGCAGTCTTCACCTCCTCCAACCCTCTCCCTTTCCTCGCTGACTCTGAACCCCACGACTGTTATCGGTGGCGCACAATCCTCCACCGGGACGGTAACGCTGAGCGGGCCAGCTCCCGCAGGCGGTGCCCAAGTCATGCTTTCCAGCAGCAACGGGGCAGCTAGCGTGCCTTCCACCGTGACGGTTCCAGCCGGAGCTGCTAGCGCAACATTCCCAGTGAACACAACCGCGGTGGCCGCGTCGACCGCGGTTACCATCTCCGCATCCTACGCTGGTGTGACCCAAACGGCGACGCTCATCGTGACGCCTCCACCTCCACCACTTCCAACCGTCTCTTCGCTGACCCTGAACCCGACAAGCGTTGTTGGCGGCGCGCAATCCTCCACGGGCACGGTAACCCTGAGCGGGCCTGCACGCGCAGGGGGCGCGCAGGTTGCTCTCGCTAGGGACAACGCGGCGGCTAGCGTGCCCTCCAGCGTAACCGTTCCAGCTGGAGCCACTAGCGCGACATTTACGGTGAGCACATCCGCAGTTCTCGTCTCAACCAACGTCACGATCTCAGCTTCGTATAACGGCACGACTCGGACAGCAACTCTTACTGTGTCCCCGCCGCTCGGGTTGCCCTGACGCGCCGGCGCGACGCGCTCAAGCCAACCTGTAGGTAGAGAGTAAGGCACTGTTCGTTGACGGTGTTGCCATCGCCCGGCCAGCGCGACAATGCAAGCGATTCAGGCCTCAAAAAGGAGGCTCTGGCTAAGTTGGGTATTTGGGGAAACAGGTACGGTCCTTTACTCTCCAAAAGGCCCACTGCTTTGGGTGACCGCAGGAATTACTGCACTTACTAGTTTCTCGCGGTAAACCATCCGCTGGGGGAGGGAATTCTCGTCGTAGAAGGCTGGATCCCCGCGAAGACGCTGGCTGAATCTGTACACGTCTTCAATTCCGGAGGTTATCAGCTCCAGCCGCAGTCGGCCGGTACGCTCTTTTGCGATCCGTTATTCCGTAACGCTCGGTCATGAATTCAACAAAATGAGTCACGTTCGATGGGTGACCATAACCCCTTTTAGGACTCCGGTGCTGCCTGAGGTGAATAGAAGATATCGTTGATGCCCAATCGGAACCACAGCTTGAACATATCCTAGACCTCCTGGAGGAGCCTCCTCTTATCATTCTGCCCGAGCGGACCGACGCGAGTATCTTGCAGAGCCGTTGGCCAAATCACACAATTCTTGGAGCCGACGATCTAGAGCCCGGCACCACCTGGCAAGAGAAACTTGTTTCGCCGGATTCTATCGTTTAAGAGACCGGCATCTCGAACTCAGGAGCATCGTGCGTGTGCGATTTGGCGGGAAAGTACGGTTGAGCGCCTCACTCCAGTGGGCCACTTGAGCAAGCCTTGGAAGATAGGCGCGCGCCTGGAGGTCGGTGGACTGGGGAGCAGTGGAAAATACTCGTACGGATTGTCTTTGTACTTTCTTCTGGCGTATTTTCTAATTTAATTCTCCTGCTGCAACTAAATGAACTCACTGACAATGGCCAAGCATCTGCATGCCCCACCGGACTGCCCGCCGTGCACACATCTCGAGGGTTCCGCGGCGCCGATAGCGAATTCTATCCTCAAGTAATCGAGCCAATTCCGCCCCGAGTTTCCAGCCGGAGGCGCCCATATTTTCCACCACGTGTTCGACCGAGCAAGCCTTCGGAATCGCAATCACGTTCTCGTGGCCAATACACCAATTCAATGCAACTTGAGCTTCGCTCTTGCAGGACGCCTCCGCAGCCCGACGAAGAACCCCCTCGGGATCCGCTGCCCTGATATTTCCGAGGCCCGTCGCCAGCGGGCTGTAAGCAATAACCGTGATTCCGTTCTTCTGGCAATATTCCAGCAGCCCTCCTTCAATCGTTCTCTCAATTAGGCTGTAACGTACCTGATTGACGACGATTCGTTGTCTGGAAAGGGCCGCTTGGGCGTTCACCAGGTCGCGCACGGAGAAATTGCTGACTCCGATGAACCGCACTTTGCCGGCATCCACGAGTTCCTCCATCCCTCGCATCGGCTCTTCGATGGGAATGGCGAGGTTGGGCCAGTGGAGCTGGTAGAGATCGATATGATCTGTACCCAGTCGGCGGAGACTTCTTTCCGCTGCGGCAATCAAGTCGTGCCGCCTGAAATTCCGGGGAAGCACCTTGGTTGCGAGAAACACTTGATGGCGCCGGCCCTTGATGGCCTCGCCGACGATCTCTTCGGTTCCATATGACTCGGCAGTGTCTATTAAGCGAGCCCCACATTCGATAGCCGCTCGAAGCGGCTCGACGCCTCCGCGGTAATTCCAGGTTCCGAACCCGATTTCGGGCAGACGTATGCCCCGATTGGCCTGCTCCTTTGAGGGCATAGACAAATGTTCAATTGTTTCCGAGGATGGTTTATGCAGGATGCGCGGAATCCCCATCTTGGCCATTCAAGCAGCGGCGCCACCCAACGGGCTTTTTGACCAGTCGATAGGCTCGCCTTGGAACCGTAATCCCACTCCAAAGCGCCCATCGGGCAGCCGTTGACAGTAGACAACCTGGGCGAGCGTTCGCAACTCGCTCACCAGCGAACTGATCATTAGTCGTTCGTTCAAATCTCTTGCCCGCCGCGTCAAAATGCGGATTCCCAGCGAGCACACGTTTTCCGTAGCTGTTCGTTCCGTAGCGGCCGGGTCCCGCAGGTTGGCAATCTCCACCGGGACCGACAGCCGAATCCGCTTCTCAAGTCGTCCTGACCGCGCCGGCATTTGTGAATTGACCTTCCAAGCTGGGCGGCGTTCGCTTGCACTGGGCTGTGCGGTGCGAAGGGATTGCCGGAGCCAGCAAAAATCTCTGCGACGATACTTCTCTAAAGCTCATGGGGCCTGCTCGGATTGAACGCTGGTCTCCATCTCGAGAGATTGCTTTGACCGTCGCCGCTTGTGCTCGTACATGGCGCGGTCGGCTTTGACCATCAATTCTCCAATGGACGTGCCGTTGCTCGGATCGAATCGTGCAACACCGAAACTAAGAGAAATTTCGTAGCCGGATTGTTTCGCACCGATTGCGTGTAAACACTCCAAAAGCCGAGTCTTGATTGTGGCTTCGCTGTGCCCGGATGCCTCGATCGCAAGAACCGCGAATTCATCTCCCCCCAATCGCGCGACAACATCGGAATCCCGAAATGTTTCTTCCAATGCGTCGGCCGTGCGCTTTAATGCCCGGTCGCCTTCGGAATGGCCGAACGAATCGTTAATGTGCTTTATGCGGTCCACGTCCATCACAAAAAGCAGCATTCCCCGGCCGGATCGGCGCCCAAGTTTCAATTGGCGTTCCGCCACGGTTCGCGAAATCGAAGCCTTCCTGTCGTTTTTGCGAGTTGCTGCTGAACCTGTTGGAGCTCATCGGCATTTGCACGCATCCTGGAGGTGCGGATGGTTCTCCGCTGCGATCTCCCTCTCTTCTGGCTCTTGCCTTCTCCTCCAAAGTGCTTCCGTCACCGAGTCCTCCAACGCGTCGAGTTCGGCCCGCCTCCGTGTCAGTGCAGTTCGGTAATCGGGGTGATCGAGGTGGGGGCCCTGTCCACGGAGGCGGCCCGCTCCTTTCGTTGGAGCATAGCCGCTCGCCAAATGAATTCAATCCAGTGAATCACCCATTTCGACAGGGTGAAATGACCGATAGCGGTCTACAGGCATACCCTCTGGGCGTGGTTTCAAGCCTGGATCAAACCGCGGCGAATGGCGTAGCGCACCAGACTTGCTGTTTCGTGGATGTCTAGCTTCTTCATCAGTCTCGATCGGTGAGATTCAGCGGTTTTTACGCTGATTCCCAGGTGCATGGCGATGTCTTTCGTAGAGTTCCCTTCACCAACTAATTGCAGGACCTGGCGCTCGCGCCCCGAAAGCGGGTCATTCGAGACATACGTTTTGGATAGATAGGCATCAACAACGGCCCGCGATATTTTCGGACTAAGATAGACAGATCCGCGGCAGACTTCTTGGATTGCGTGCACGAGGTCGGCCCCTGCCTGACTCTTCAGGATATATCCTCTGACCCCGGCGCGCAGGGACTCCGTGACGTACTCATCCTCGTCGTGCTGCGTGAGCAGGATAACCTTGGTCTTGGGAGAAGTTTTCTTAAGTTCGCGAGCGGTATCAACGCCATTCAGGAGTGGCATGCTGATGTCGATAATGGCCACGTCCGGTTGCGTTTTCTGTACCGATTGCAGTGCTTCTTGCCCATCCGACGCCTCGCTGACCACTTGAAATCCTTGTCTCTCTAGCAATGCCTTCAGGCCCTGGCGGATGAGGGCATGATCGTCGGCAAGCAGGACGCGTGTAGGCATCGTACTTCGGCAGATTAAGGAATAACCGCACTCCCCGGCAATCCGGTGGATTTCTCAATTCTTATGAGGTGAACACCCGATCGCTCATAGAATTAGTAGGGGGCGCAAGCCTGGGGCGGCCCTCCATCCTACTGAAAATACACCACTTGTAAGGAGTTTGCGCCGACGTGTTTATCGGCCCCCATCGAGGCCTTTTAACAGCGAGAAAGTCGACCCTCCAGATGAGATGTAGAATCACTTCGTCGAGTGATTAGTTTCCGATCGGTTGAGCGGAGCCTAAACCGCGCCCTTAGCCGAAGATCAACCCACGGTCAATTGCAAGGAGGCCTTGAGCACTGATGGAATTCGAACGTCGCCGCGTCATAAGAACCCGGCCCGAAGTGTTGTCGTATATCCAGTTCGAACCGGAGGGCGGGGGAATTGTGTTGAATGGCTCGGAAGAAGGTCTTGCTTTTCAGGCCGCCGCTGCCGTGCGGCAGCGCGGGCCAATTCGACTTTGTATCTCGCCGAATCTCGAGGAGTGGATTCAGCTTACTGCCGAAATCGCCTGGATAGATGAAGCGAAAAAGTCTGGCGGCTTGCGCCTCAAGGAAGTTTCGGCGGATACCGGCGACCAGATCCGCCGATGGCTAACACAAGCAACTGAATCGGGACATCAGCAAAAGGGGCTAGGGCCGCCGGCTCATTCAGTTAACGAAGCGCCTCCCATTTCCTCAGCCGCGCGTGACAATGCTCCCGATCTGTTGCCGCTTGCGGCTGCATCTCATGAGGCTCCTCCAGCCTACGCGGATGCCGTCTCGGTGGCAGTTCCTCGATTCCCTGGTATTTCAACTCCTTCAACACTCTGGCAACCGCCTTCACCAGAGAGCCAGAGTTCATTCTTAAATTCACGAGCGCTGCGTGATGCCGCCACGGGATTCCTGATTCTGATTTTGATACTGATGCCTATCCTGTTCCTCCAGAATATCTTCTTCCAAAATATTCGCGTCGAGGTTGGCAATTCGCTCATCCGCATCGGTGAAAAACTCAAAGGCACGAGTGATAACCCGATCGATCCTGCCGCCGCAAGACTTGCTCCGGTCCCCGCTCAAGAATCGCCGGATGCGTCATCGGTTCCCGCACCGAGCCCTAAGACTCCCGCAACGGAAACTGCCTATCCGTCTGATCAACCTTCAGCCGCTCAAGCACAGCAGGGAACGGCTCCGCCCGCGGACGCCAACGTTGCGGACCACCAAGACTCCCCGCAACCTACCGCGGACACGCATCCAAGGAACGGTCGCAGCGCTACGGCACGGCAGCTTTGGTCCGCAGTAGAGGGAGGCGATAGTTCAGCGGAGGTCGATCTCGCGCGGCTCTATTTGACAGGCGATGGTGTCCCGAGGAATTGCGAACAGGCGCGAGTCCTGCTGAGGGCGGCATCAAAAAAAGGCAACAGTGAAGCGGCGCAGCAACTGCGAAAAATCAAGATCAGCGGCTGCCGCTCGCGCTGAAAACGCGAAGATAACACCAACTTTGGAAATCAAACTTGCCTGGAGACAATCTTGGCGCCCGCGTCATAATTGCGGCTTAGAGCATTCCCTTCAGGGTTGTATCAATCCCCGGCGGACCGCGTAGCGCACCAGGCTTGCCGTTTCGTGAATATCCAGCTTCTGCATGAGTCTCATGCGGTGAGATTCGGCCGTCTTCACGCTGATCCCCAGGAGCGAGGCGGTGTCCTTCGTGGATTTTCCTTCCGCAATCAATTGCAACACCTGGCGCTCGCGCACGGTCAGGGGATCCACGGGGCGCTCCGACCGCGTGCGGTATGCATCCATCACCGCGCGCGACATGCCCGGGCTTAGATAGACCTCCCCTCGAGAGACCTGTTGAATCGCAAAAACCAGGTCCTTTGCCACCTGACTTTTCAACACGTACCCTTTCACGCCTGCTTCCAGCGCTTCATGGATATATTGTTCTTCTTCATGCTGGGTAAGAAGAATTACTTTCGTTTTCGGGGAGGAACGCGCCAGTTCGCGAGCGGCATCAACGCCATTTAGCGTGGGCATACTGATGTCCAGAACCGTGATATCCGGGTGATGCATTTCCGTCAGGCGTACGGCATCTTGCCCATCCGATGCCTCCGCCAAAACTTGAAATTTCTCCCGTTCCAGCAATGATTTCAGACCCTGGCGCACCAGCACATGGTCATCCGCGAGTACGATTCGAATTGGCATGTTCAACCTCCAATGGTATTCGGATGGAAAGTATTGTTCCGTGGCCCGGTCTAGAATCGATTTGCATGGTTCCCCCGATGGCGGTCACGCGCTCCTGCATGGCGATGAGTCCCAGTCCTTTCCGTTGCGGCGTCTCTTGAACCTGGCGAATATCGAATCCCGCGCCGTCGTCCCGGATAGAGCAGCACAGGAGAGCATTTTCCCTGCGAGCGCGAATCCACACGCTTCCAGCCTTGGCATGTTTAACGGCGTTGGTCAGTGCTTCTTGGACAATGCGATAGAGAGTAGTTTCAATGGCGCTGGGCAGCCGTTCAGGATTCGGTGCTTCGATGTGGATAGGTAGATTGGCGCGTTTTGAAATGCCGTCGGCGAGGAAACGTACCGCGGGAATCCAGCCGAGGTCGTCCAGAATTGTCGGCCGAAGTTCATGCGAGTACCGTCGTAAATGTTTCTCAACTTGGTTCAACATTTCTTTAATCCGTGCGAACTGCGCTTGCTGAGGCTCGGGCAATTCCAGAGCCACTTCGGCTAGCGCGAGGTGCACGGCGACGAGCAGTTGTCCAGCCTCGTCGTGCACGGCGTACGCGATGCGCTTGATCTCCTCCTCGAGCGTTTCGTTCAATTGACGCAGGGCCTTCACGGCATCCTGGAATCCGCGGTGTGCCATCTCATAAGGAGACAGGCACTCCGCGAGGAATTCGGCGCTTGCCCGGAGCAATTTCTCCCGGTGTTTCTCACTTTCCGCATCGCAAACCAACACAAGTACAGCTTGATGATGCAAGGAAGCTAACTCCACGAGACTCTTTTGCTCGCTGAGAGCTCGACGCCCGAGTTCATACGCGCGACCCAGTGCGGGTTCGCCTCCGCCTGCCGCATACTCACTCAACGAAGAGCGGTACTCGTCTTCAAAAACCGCCCGCGGCTTCGCCTTGCGTCGAATCGCGATCTTCATGGATTAATTCCCGTTAACCGCGAGACTAGAACGAGCGCATCGTCAGTTCCGCTGCGATATTGCTCGAGAATTCTGTCTGCCGCCCTTTGCGGATTCTCCCGCGCGGAGAGGGCCACTGAAAAATCGCTTCGGACTCCATCCGTAGCAAAAAAAAGTGTGTCTCCCCGCACGATCGGAAGCACGGTGGCCTGAAGGGCAGGCAACTGAGAACCCACGACGCCCGCTCGAAGGAGAAGTGACTCCTGCGCATTGCCATTCTTTGCGTCGCCGCGCATCAACACTCCTTGAACATTGCCGACACCGAGCCAAGTCATCATGCCATGTTCAGGGTCAATGGAAGCCAGGCTCAATACAACCCCGCGAGTTGCCCGGAGCTTTTCGTGGCATCGTTCTACGAGAGAGATAATCGGTTCGTCGGCAGAGCTTCTTAGAAGCGCCACTGCTGCCTTAGAGGCATTGGCAGCTTCCTCGCCGTGTCCTATGCCGTCAATGGCTGCAACCAGAATTCCGTTTCGGTTGCAGCAAACCAGGTGGTGATCGCCAGACTCGCCCTGGCCCGGGAGCACGAACTTGGCAACGCCATATTCGACCATGGGCTGTCTTATTGTCTCCATTTCTTCACCGCCACGATTGTTCCCCGGCCGGGTTGGGAAGTGATCTCAAACTCATCCATCAAACGCCGCACTCCCGGCAGCCCCAGCCCGAGGCTTCCGGAAGTGGAGAAGCCGTCTCGCAGCGCCTGACGAATATCAGGGATCCCAGGACCGTCATCGCTAGCGACAACCGAAATTCCTTGACGGTTCAAGCCGTTCACCATCTTTAAAGTGATTTGGCCCTTGCGGGCGTAGGAGACGATGTTGCGAGCTAATTCTGATATTGCCGTTGCAATGAGTGTGGCGTCTCCCGTTGAGAACCCGAGTTCCGTCGCCAGCAGCCGGCCCTTCTGGCGGGCTAACACGATATCCTGGTCGGAGCTTATTGCCACCCGGATTTCCCCAACCGACACTGTGGCTCACTTTCAGTTCGTGGTTCTGAACTTTTCGTTCAAGTACGCCAGACCTTCTTCCAAGTCTAGCGCGGTCGCAACGCCTTCTAGCGTTAGGCCTAGCTGCACCATTGCAAAAGCCACTTCGGGCTGAATTCCCACGATAACTGTTTCCGCGCCGCGCAGCCGGATCATGTGCGCGATCTCACGCAACGTCCGTGATGCGAACGAGTCCATCACGTCCATCGCGGTAACATCGACGATAACCGCACGCGAGCGAAACTTAACAACTTGCTGAACTAAACCCATGCGCAGTTGGTTGAGGTCCGCGTCCGAGAGAGCGGCCTGAAAGGTCGCAATCAGGACCGCTCCCTGTTTGAGAATTGGGACTTCCACGTGGCGCTTTCCCCGCTTTGGCTAGCGTGGCTCCGCTAGTTTCTCAACTTTGTATCCTAACAGTCTTTCCGCCTGCTCGATGCCGCCCTGCAGGTCGCCCACCGTGTTCATTTTGCCCAGGTCCACGCCAATCGTTACCAGCGTCTGCGCAATCTCCGGCGAAAGGCCGGTGACAATGACGGTCGCGCCGAGCAGCCGCGACGCCTCCACCGTTTGCACCAAGTTGTTGGCCACCGTGAGGTCCATGGCGGCCACACCAGTGATATCGATCACAACAACTTTGGCGCGGTTCGTACGAATTCCGCGGAGGAGCTGCTCCGTCAATTGCCGGGCGCGCTGCGGGTCGATGACGCCGATGATGGGCAGAATCAACAGCCGCTCGCGAACCTGCAGCACAGGAGTGGAGAGTTCGCGGATTGCTTCCTGCTGCTGCCGAATGACGCGTTCGCGCTCTTGCACGAAACCAACAGCCACGGTGTTTGCGATGCGGTTTGCCGCCGGCTCGTAGGCGTCCAAGATGCGATTCAATTTCTTGAAATCCGTCTGGTACTTCGCGAAGAGGGAACGAGCCAGAACGTCGCGCAACAACAGCACAATTCCCACGACTTCGTGGGTTTCGACACCTCGCGGAATGATGCGTTCCGAAAGATTTCGCGCGTAAGCTTGCAACGCTTCGAAGGCTTCAGTTTCCAACGCTTCAACGTAACTGTCGTACACCGAGGTTGCTTCCGCGAAGATCTCTTCTTTGGTCATCGCGGTGAGCAGTCGCGTTTCCGTGATGCGTACCACCCATTCCTCGCGTAATTGGGTTCGATTCTGGCGGAGGTGGGCCACAAGTTCTCGAAGCAGCTCCGACGGCTCTTCAGCTTGCTTCAGTTCGGGGGACAGGGAGGTACCATCTCGTTTTGCCATGAAGATTTCCTCCTCGGCGCGAACAGCCCGGCTCCGAACCAGTCCGCCGCCTGAATCCGCAGGAAACTCCATAGGAAATACCATCGGAGGCCCGCTTTCTCAATCAAGTAGACTCCCGCAAAGAGCCTCAGGTAAAGACCTTAGTTGCAGGCAAGACCCCACTAAGAGAAGTCGACTTATCAGGTTGTTGAAAAGGCTTTTTACAGGCGGGTGACGCTTTAGCTCCCTCATTCCACGTAAGTCTTTGAAATTCCGACCAATACTGTTTTCCATCACCACCTATCGTGGAGCATTTATTTAACCCGATCGCGGTTCTGATGAAGGGTGCCAACCTGGCTTCCGCGTGGGAACAATTAATGGAACATTAAGTGAGCGAGATTAGGGAGCGTACGTTCCTGCGTGGGTCACATCCAACGTCTGCGTTTTGCGTCGACGGTCAATTCGTCCGAAACAATGTCCGTCCGAGCAGACGCTTTAGAATAAGATTCAGCGGTGCGCCCGTAGCTCAATTGGACAGAGCGTCGCCTTCTAAGCAGGGGGTCGGGAGTTCGAAAGTCCCCGGTCACCAGTCCCTCTCCCCTTCGGGCCATCGATCCTTTCTTCAGAAAGAGTGACGTACAACGACATACCGTCATCGGGATTTTTCTGCCTTCTAATTAGGTACTTTACCTGATTGAACTAGAAGCAGAGGAATCCTATACGTGCCCTATGACCATGGGGTACGAGACCCAAGAGACTTTGGCTCAGGCGTCAGGCGCGATGAGCAAGGAGCTAGGGCTACATCCTTGGTCGTGTAAAAAAATGGCTTCACCAATTCACGCGATAGCAAGAGAGGCAGGACTCGGGAGTGCGGATGTAACAGGTGAACTTGCGGTCGTACGCTTTCATTGCATGTCGGTTGCTTACGCAAGCAGAGGGGGGACACCGCGCCTTACGGCCATGGAAAGCTCCTGGGATGATTGGCTGGGGCTGCCAACGCTCTTACACGATAGGTTCCTATGAGTACCAGTCGCGAACGGCAGAAGATATTGATCGTTGGGGAGGAACCATTGGCCCGCGACGACATGCGCATTTTGCTCGGAAGCGCGGGCTTAGAATGTACCGTCGCCTCGAACGTACAAGAGACGGTCGCGCAGATAGAGCAAAAGAAATTCGATGCTGTTGTACTTGATCCTCAATCCTCCGGTTCGCAAGCTGCAGAGGTGATTTCGAGGATTAACGAATTTCACCCGAATCTCCTAAAACACGCAGTAATTATCACCGACGAGGAGGGCGATTCAGAGATTAAGAATTTGGCCGAGCGCTACTCAATCCCCCATGTCCAACGGAAGTTCCTGCTGCAACAACTTTGGGACAGCCTGGAAGCGTTGTTCCGTGCTGACGCCGTGTTTCAGGACGTCGCGCACGTGGCCCGCCTCATCTCCGACAGCTTGCGTGAACCTCTTCCAGTTGGGGTGCGCGGTATACGTGATGGGAGTCGAAGGCTGCTCTACGCCGCCGGGAGTCTAAGGGTGGATCTTTTGATCGAGCCAGAAGCAGGATCCAATCGCGTGGCGCTCGCAGGGCAAATTCTGGATTCAGCGAAGCCAGATCGTAAGTTTGATGGCGTTCCAGTGACGCTTCAGGGCTGGAAAGGTGCGGTGGCGCAGGCAACTGCCGAAGAGTTTGGCGAGTTCCACTTGGATTTCAAATTTGAGTCCAACGTCAGCCTGGAAATAGGAATTGCTGAAACCAACTGCATAACGGTTCCATTGCCGGTTCTGGAGAGGGCCCGTCGAAGTACCGCAGGATATTCCTAGCTGTTCGAGCCGACAACAGGGCTCCATGTCTAGCTGAAGTACTCCCGTGGAAGAATAGAAGGAGGCTAAGCCATGAAACCGAGGATGCTGTGGGTTCTTCTGATTTTCTTTGGACTGTGGACCAGTCCGGCTACCGCCGACAACAGATTTATTGTCCGTTCTCCGTCCGGACTCCTCTCCTTGCAGCAGGCCTGCCTGGCATTGGGTTGTAACGTATCGGGCGGTCTAGACGGCAGCTTGGGTAAACTTTTCCTTGTCACTGCCCCTGGCTTGATTGATCCGAACGTCTTTCTCCAAACCCTCCGTAGTCAGCCAGGAATCACGCATGTAGAGCTAGACGCCCTGCTGAAAGTCATGCAAGCCACCGCTGCGGCACCACCCAGCGCGTTGTCAGACAATACGCCAGTGAATTACTTCGGGGCGACGGTCATTCATGGCTACATCAGCCAACCCGCGATCACCATTATCCGTTTGCCAGACACGCAGACTGCTTTCGGCGTGAGCGGCGCGGGGACGGTAGCGGTTATTGATACGGGCGCCGATCCAACGCATCCCGTGCTTCAAAGTGTGCTCGTCCCCGGTTATGACTTTACACGCAACATCGCCGGCTCGGGTTCTGAGCTTACGGACGTAGGCCAATCCTCTGTCGGCAGCGGGGCCTCACCGGTAATGGTGAATCAATCGACCGCTGCGGTCGTCGATCAGATTTCGGCAGCCAACTTGCAACAGCCACAGTATCAAGCGTTCGGTCATGGGACCATGGTGTCCGGCATCATTCACCTGGTGGCTCCCACCGCCCTCATCATGCCCCTGAAAGCGTTCAAGGCCGATGGCACCGGGTATTTATCGGATGTCCTGCGAGCGATCTACTTCGCCTTGCAGAACGGCGCCAGAGTGATCAATATGAGCTTCAGTTTCTCAACGTATTCCCATGAGGCGGCCAGCGCCCTTAAGTTTGCCACCCACCATCACGTGATTTGCGTGGCTTCGGCAGGAAATGACGGCAAAGAGGAAGTTGTCTATCCGGCGTCGCTTTCGGATGTCATGGGCGTAGCCTCGACCACAAACAATGACACGCTCTCGACGTTTTCTAACTATGGCGAAGATCTCGTTTGGGTGGGAGCCCCGGGCGAAGGCATCATCACCACTTATCCGTTTGGCGCCTTCGGCGCAGGCTGGGGAACCTCCTTCAGCGCGCCATTTGTATCCGGCGCGGCGGCCCTCCTGTTAAGCGTTAGCACGAATTTCAACGAGTCTTCCGCGGAACAGTCGCTGGCGCACGCGGTCTGGATCTCTCCAGATCTTGGCAATGGGCGTGTGGATCTTTACCAGGCGGTGAGTGCGCCTCGCACCGCGGACGCTAACTGACGCTCGCTGTCGGCCGAGCCACCGCGACTGCCGGGGACAATGATAGGTAGACAAGTTGCTGACTCCAAATAACCGGACTTTGCCCTCACCGGTTGACGATTTCGCTCTTGGAACTGTAATCCGACACCAAAGCGTCCGTCTGGCAGCCGCTGACAGTAAACGACGCGAGCGAGGGTTCGCAGGTCCTCATCCAGCGACCTGACCCACAGTCGTTCGTTCAGCTCCCTAGCCCGTTGGGTCAAAATTCGTATTCCCAGCGAACAGAAGTTTTCCGTGGTCGTCCGCTCAGTCGCGGCCGGGTTCTGAACGCTGCATATCTCTACCGCAGCAACCAGCCGAATGCGTTTTTCAAGTCGTCCTGACCTTTCGGGCATCTGTAGAATGACCTTCCGAGCTGGATTCAATTAGATGGCACCGGGCTGGTGGGTGCCAAAAAGCTGCCGGAACCAACAAGAATTTCAACGACGATGTTTTTCTAGGATCCATAGTGCCTATTGAGATTCGGTACTAGTCTCCATCTCGAGAAGCACCCTTGATTGTCGCCGCTTCTGCTTGTACAGGGACTGGTCGGCCTTCGCCAGCAATTCTCCAATCGATGTGCGGCTGCATGGATCGAAACGTGCAAGGCCCACACTAAGAGAAATTTCGTAGCGAGACGGTTCGGCACTGATTCCTTTCAAACATTCGAAAAGTCGAGTCTTGATTGTGGCCTCGCTGTGCCGGGATGCCTCGACCGCAAGTACAGCGAACTCATCTCCTCCGAGGCGAGCGAGAACATCTGAATCACGAAATGTCTTTTCCAGGACTTCGGCCGTGCGCTTCAACGCGCGGTCGCCTTCGAAATGGCCGAACGAATCGTTAATCTGCTTCAAGCGGTCCACATCCATCACAAAGAGCAACATTCCCCGGCCGGATCGCGGTTCTTATGAAGGGTGCCAACCCGCCTTCCGCGTGGGAACAACTAAAGGAACATTAAGTGTTTCTGACGGCTCTAAACGCCACTAGATGCTCCTGAAAAGGCCTCGTAAGTTCCTGATTTGCCTTTGGCTTCAGATTTGCCAAGGTTCAGGTGTCGGTTCGATTCCGATAGCCGTTCAAGAAATCAACTACTTACCAGTACTTTTTCTAGCGCCGGCCAATCATTCCTTACCAACCCTTGTCATTGCCCGCCGAAAAATACATAGTGCTTGCGCTGCACCACTTCTAACCGCCCGATCACAGTACCTTCGGGGGACAGCCTCTTGACACTTGAACACCGTTGGCATATGAAAGTACGTACTGGGGTACACTCCAAAATCTAGTGGAACCAGCGCGTTTCAGGGGACGGTGTTTCTGACTGACGCTCTTTTGGAGGTCTCCTAGAGGAGGTTCTATGCCTGCTATCCAGCCGAGCAAGGAACTTCGGGCGCTTTGTCACGAGCACCACGTCGAGATGAAGTTTAATCAGAGCCCCTTGGACAGCAAGGATGTCTCTACGCAAACGCTCGCGTATGCCTGTACGCAATCCGATTGTCTCGTCTACTACAACATTTTTCGTGGATACTTCATGTTGAGCCAAAACGGAAACACGCATCAGGCGGACATGGTTCCTGAAGTCCGATGTCCCCGCGATGGGGCGCCCATGTATCTCGCGGAAATCGATCAGGAGAAAAGAGATTTTCGCCTGTGGAGGTGCCCGCAATGCGATGGGAGACGCACGAATGAGGAAGGCCTCGTAGGCTAGCCCTTGCAGGAAATTCAGCATGCCACCGGGAAAACGCGTGGAGCCCTAAACTCCAGAATACGCCCACACACAATTCTACCTGCCCTGCTCGGGACTTCTGGATGGATACTAATAACAGGCGCTTAGACTATACGCAATACGCTATTCCAGCTTTGCGGCAACCGATTCAAGCGCTTTCTTGCCATTTCTCAAAACCCCTGTGACCTTTTCTTCTCCTTCAGCCACTGCGTCTTGTAGCTGTCTGAGCGACCGGCGGCCCATGCGGCGCAGCACCTTAAGATTCTGTTCCGCCGTATCTGCAATCCATTCTCGTGTCTCTTCGCCCGACCGAGGCGCAAACAGAGCGGCGAGCGCAGCTCCGATGCCGGAGACTGTGCCCAAAGTTTTTGTGACACTTTAGGGGGTCACCTCAAAACGTGGGGCCAACTTGGGGCCAAAACTAGGGCCTTTTAGGCCCCAATCTGGGGTTCTCGGGAGGCAAAGGCAACAGACTCAACAGGACTTTTGGTAGGGGCGGTGGGGATCGAACCCACGACCTTCGGCTTAAAAGGCCGCTGCTCTACCACTGAGCTACGCCCCTAAAGTGATTGAACTACCTGAGGTTACCGCGAACCGCATTGCACCGAAATTGTGCAACTTGCATCGAACTTGCATTGAAGGTGAGACTCACTTAGCCCTCGCCTTCTTCTTATTGTAAACGGTAACGGCTTTGATTGCATCCTTCACGTCGTCCGTGCTCGTGATGTTGTAGCGGTCGAACACCGAACGGGTCTTGTGACCGGAGATTCTCATTGCGACGCTCTCGCGGACTCCCGCACGAACCATGTTGCGGATTCCCGACCGACGAAGGTCGTGCGGGATGAGACCGACGTATTTCTCCCACCTATAGCCGTTCTTGCTGACCATCTTGGTGAGCGTGCCGAGTCCGACCGCCACGCAAGCCTTCCGAAATTCCTTGCGGAAATTTGTTGTATCAAACACAGGCGAGTCGTCTCGGCGGAACTGCTTCTTGAGCATGCCCATGAGTTCGTCCGACATCGGCAAAGGCAGTGGCTCGCCGTTCTTGGTCACGTCCTCGGGAATCTCGATGACGCCTTCCTTGAAATCAACCCATGACCAGACGATGTCCTTCGCTGCCGTCGTGCGGCTCACGTCCTCGTACAGAAAGAGCAAGTAGGGTTGCAGGTTACCCGGCAGCGCATCCCGCAGATTCGCAAACTGTTCGGGCTGGAGGAATCCCTTCCTGACCCTGCCCGCTTCGGAGACCATCGGGAAATACGGAACCGCGAACGAGAGCTTCTTCTCGCGGACAGTGAGTCGAATCATGCGACGCAAGAGCGAGAGATGGCGGTTGATGGTCGGGTCGTCGATCCCCTTGTCCTTCTGCTTGACGCGGTACGCACGGAACACGTCGGTGTCCATCTGGTCGAGCCGCATCCCGGCGAAGTATTCGTCGAGTGGCTTGATAGGACGCTTGACCGGGTAAACCTTGACGGTGCCGTCCTCCTGCTTCTCGTCCACGAGTTGGCCGATTTTTTCCTCCCGGTAATGGTCAATCAGGATTTGACGCATGTCCTCGTACCGGATGCTTTTTATCTCGGTCGGGGATTTCTCACCCCGCCCCATCGCTGCGAGCCTCTGGTTCAACTGCTCCTGAGCAACGGACTTCAGCGTTGACTTTGTGGATTCGCGGTGCTGCTTTCCGGCGTTGTCGTAATACCAAATGTAAAAGAACCGACTGCCGGGAACATGACCTATGCTTCCCTGTCCTCGTTCGCGCTTTTTAGCTGATTTCATGGTCTTCTCTCTCCGTGAAGATACTACAGAACACCCTTCTTCCGATTGAACAATGCGCGGAGGTCGTCTACGGCGATAGAGTAGGAGTTCCCGAAGCGCACCACGGGAAGCTCGCGGGCGTGGATTGCCCGCCGAATCTGCTTGTCATTGGTGCCGAGCAGACGGGCAGCCTGCTTTACGGTGACGGCGATAGGCGTCAATTCCTTGGAGCGAACGGAATCGGCATTCCCCGCTGCCGGGGACTGGAGAGCAGATTCGTTTCGTGTAGCGGACAAATCTGGTTCGCCTATCCGATGTGCTTGGCTTTTCACGTTGTTCTGTCCTGCTTCTCCTTGCCCCTGTCAATTCACCGAACAATTCCGAGTGGTCTACCACCCCGGAAACTCGATGTTGTCGAACGAGGAGATGACACCCTCGACTTCGTCCCTGAGCGACCCTAAATCTTCCACCGCCTGATCGACAGCGCTGTACGTTTCGTTTCCCTGAAAGTTCTCCGGCGTGTTGTCGCGGCGCTCCTCCATGTCTTCCTGCAACTCCGCGATGATCTCCACCGCTTCCTCGACATGCTCCTGCGCGTCGTTCAACAGGTCTTGGTTGCTGGTCTTGCGGCGCACGTGCTCGATCTTCTTAACCCTGTCGCCCCAAGCCGCCTTCGCTTTCTTCTCGACGGCTGGGAGTGTGGAGCCTTTGACGCGGATCGTCACGACGTACTCCGACTGAGCCTTGGTCTTCTCGTCGTCGCGGGTCGCGCCCCAATCGACCTTGAGCCGACGCGCTGCTGCATATTCGTTGGCGGCTTTGTCCCACCGGTCTACGTCGATGTTTTCTCCGGAGGTCATGATCAACGTCGCAAGGTCGTCCGCAAGGGACAACAGTTCCTCTTCCGTGTGGGTTTCAAGCTGGGCGGCTTGCGCCTCTTGCAGCGTCTTGAACGCTCCTATGTTGTTTTGCAGGTCGTCTCGCGTGACGTACTCGTCGCCGCACTGGACGCCGTCTTCCTCGTACGGCCGCGTCCAGACGATATGGCGACCGTCCGTGCTCGTCCACACCTTGTTGCGGTAGAGTGATTCAGGATCGGGGTTCTCGGAGGTCAGCGTCCATTCAACAGGTTTGGCTGGCTCGACCTTCTGCACCTGCTCGACTTCGACGCCGCCAAGTTTATTTGCGACCGTCTCGACCTGCGCAGCGTCCACCAACATCGTCACACGGTACTGTGTCCCCTGCTTCTGGTTCGCGGTAGCCATCACTTGCCTCCCGCGAACATCGCCGCCACTTCGTCTTCGCTGTAGTCGTACTGCTCTTCCTTGTTCTTGTCGGGCACGCTGGCTCTCCCGTTAAGCTCCTCGACAACCTGTGTGAGGAACTCGTTCCAGAGGTTTCCGCTCATGAACTTCTTGTAGCTCATGATCCAGTTGACGGCGGTTTCGACGTTCGTATCAAAGTCATTCGCGGCGATGTCAGCCGGGCTGAGGCTGATTGCGAAGCTAGGCGTCGGCGGAGCGGTCGGAGCGAGCCGGGGGGCGGCAGCCTTCTTGCGGGCATCGCTGGCTTGCTTGTGGCGGCGTTCTGCCTCGTCCTCCCGTTCCCTGTCTTCCGCGCAGCGCGGGCATCCTCCGTTTTGCGCAGATGAAAGCTCGATGCCATGCTCGCAGTTCAGGTGATGGGGCTGGGTTTCTTCCGGCTGACCGGATTCCTCCGCGCAGGGTTCCGGTTGGGTTGCATCGGGTAGTTGCGCGGGCGGCTGGGGTTCTTCTATCGCTGGCACGGGCGTGCTCTCCGCTTTCCGTAGCTGTTGGATTCTCCGCAGGGAGATACCCGTGTACTTGTCGTAGAATTGTTCCTTGGTTGTGCATCCCCGAATTTCCACGCCTCGCGGCTTGGCATCGAAGATGGCGTCGATCTCGACGCTCCGCTTCAAAAGTTCCTCGGTATCCTTCCACCACTTCCCCGCGAACTTGATAAAGCTGTCGATGATCCTCGACTTTTCAGCCGAGAGCTTGTAGCTCACTTCCTTCGGCGAAACTGCTGCCAGTTCGCCTTTCTTGGCGGAAGACCGCATCTTGCGGATAGCCTCGGCTCGCTTGCATCCGGTGGATTCCATGATGCCCGCGATCTGCGACTCCTCCTCAGGCGTCCAGCCCTTTTGTTCCTTTTGTTCCCTTTGTTCCGTGTCGCTCATCTGTGTTCTCCTTTTTTCGTGCTGAAAATAAAAAAAGCTCCGCAACCCTTTCGGGTCACGGAGCTTTGGTCATGATTGTTGCTGACCGGGTCTCGGTTTGGCTCCCCTGACGGAATTTTCTCTTCCGGCAGAGCAAGCGCCCTTTTGCTCGTGGACGGGATTTTCCCCCGTCGATAGGTTTGATGCAGGGTTCTGGCAAAACGCGTCAGACCTTCGCGCCCCGGCGAGAGGCGAAGGATTTCGCCCTTGCGTTCGCTTGTTGTTCGCCTGAAAGAAAACTTCGCATCAGCAACGGAGCCGATTGACCGGACTCTGCGGTGCAAGAGCCGGAGCGTAAGGGTGCGGCTCACCAGAGATAAGGAGCAACTGCCGACAGGGGCTTCTGCTTTCGAGAAAACTCAGTATTACAGGAAGAGCGCCTAGTCAGCGCTCTGGAGTTCCGCGACTACGGGACTCTTATTTGGGCGATCTTCTCAGGATCGGGGGCGGTCATGAACCACCGCCCCAAGCTGTACAGCCCAACGGTTCATCGGGTCACCCAATCCGTGATGGTGCAGCTATGAAGGACAAAGGTTCATGACAATCGAAATCTGCAATTCGAAATCCGCATGCGCCCTCAAAGTCGAGGCGCGACATGGCAAATAAAGAAGCACTAGAAAAATCAGCACGCATCCGCAAGAAGCACGGCAAAAAGTCCCTGCGCATCGCCATCTTGGAGAGCGATCTCTGGGACTGGAACCCAACCAAGCGCCTGCTGCTGCTCGTACTTCAGCTTGGCACCCGCACAGAGAAGCAAGACTACTCCGAGACCTTCGTGCAGAAAGACTGCCCGAAGACCGCTGAAGAACTGGTCGGCTGGTGTGACATGGCTCAGTGGCGACTGGCGCTCCGCGTCGGTTGCAGCGAGAAATACATTCAAGAACTCCTGATCGAGTTCGAGAAAAAAGGCGTGATCAACATCGACCGCTGGGAGGACAACAATGGCGTTCACCACGATATGTACCGAATCGTGGAGGATGTGGTACGCGACCGCCAACGCCCAAAGCAGAAGAAGGACGTGGAACGCCCGCCGCGCTATAAAGTCAAGCGCGGGGCGAACAAGGGATCATTCTCCACGGCTAATCAGCCGGGTCGCACCGCAAACCAGCGTGCAATCATGCAGGAAGACGATGAGTAACCACCCCTTCACTCAGCCGTCAGCCGACCGTCACTCAGCCGTGACCCAACCGTCGCTGAACCGCATACCACCTCGTCACTCAGCCGTGGAACCCAACCGTCAGTCAGCCGTGACCACCCCGTCACTCAGCCGTTGGCTCACGGCTCAGCGACGGTTTAAGCAGGGATTCTCAGCAGGGATTTATCAGGAGGGATTAAGTCTTTCAGCTTTGATTTTGCAGCTTGGTCTTCAGCACGGACTAGCAGCTTGTTCCGCGCCTGCGGCGCGGGACGGGCTTCGTGGCATGTTGTCCACGTCAAAGACAAAGCAAACCCTCAACACCTTAGGAGCATGGAACCGTGAGCGATAGACCCAAAGGACGCATGGTGTATAGCTCGCCACCAAACCCAATCGCCGACGCAGCGAAGAAACACCAAGAGCAACTGCAACGGCAACATCAAGAGGAACTCGCTGCCCGCCGCCAACGCACATACGACACCATGCCCAACCGCGTATGCTACGCGGACTCGGCATTCGCGGGCTGGGAACCGGGCATGCCGATCCCACGGTGCAATCGCTGCCACGGCAAGCTGCACCCAGAGGAACACCACAACTGCCCCGGCTTCGTGCCGCGCTATGACACGCGGGGGCTGAGCCACGAGGAAAAGATAGGGATGCGCCGCGCCGGATGGGACGACTTCGACGACGACCAGTATGACGAGACCACGCCGGACGAGACCACGCAGAATCTCAGGATGCAGCACGAAGCTGAGACCGGGGAAACCTACGACCAAGTAGTGATCGAGGGAATGGACGAGGACGAGTACCTGATGAGGAAGTTCGGCTACATCCCGAGCTTCGAGGATTTCGAGGAATGACAATCGAAGTGGCGTTCCAGCATTACCGCGCTCGTGAGTGCTCAGCGCCTCACGTTCCGCCCTCGACGAGCCTCAAACACGTGGTCGTCGCAGTAATAAGCGATGGGCGTGTCGAGCAAGCTCAACTCAACATACACAGCCTGACCACGGCACACGGCACACAATTCTCCGGGCTGATTCCACGTAGGGATGGCACGGACGTTATCGAAGAAGACGCGAACCGAGTCGAGCCTGTCGCCCCAACGGGTTCTCGTATTTGCCGTCACCTCTAAGGTGAATTCCTCGCCGCCCAATTCCGCGACATGCACAGACACGCTGCCGCCGCGTGCAAGTTGGTCGAACAGATCGGCGACGACCTGTTGCCCTGCTTCCTCCGGCGTCGCGTTCCACACATGGCATGCCCACAAAACCTGCACGGTCAGCATCGTGCTCTTTTTTTCTACAGTTTCGGACTCGGCGCGTTCCTTCTTTGGTTGCTCTTCCACGGTTCTCTCCTGAAGCGCGAAACTCTCGTTCAGCACTCACAATAAGGGAATCGACAGCGGGTATTTCAGATAGAATCTAGGGAAGATGAACCTCCCTCACAACGCTAAGGCGCATTTTGCCAAACAGCACATGGACGACGCTGCGAAAGGACTAGCAGCCGTAGCGGATAAGCGTCTTGAGGAGTCAGAGGAAAACCAGCGAGCATACGAGAGGTTCTACAATAATCTTGCTCTCCTCTCGGGCGGTAGCATCGCTCTCAGCATTACCTATCTCGGTTATCTCAAATCACTTTCGAAGGTCGTGCTCCACCAGCAATGGCTGGCTGCCAGTTGGATTTCATTGTTTATCTGCCTGATGTGCTCAGTTTTCTATGTATTCTTTCAAACGCACTACGGGTTCTTCTACCGGAACCGAGAGTACTGCGAAGCGGTGAAAAAGAGATACGAAACTGAAATAAACGAAGTTGGAAATTTGAACGTAGTGAATCTGCAGACGGAGTCGGAGATCGAAGCGTACACGGCTCCTCGCCGAGAAGCAGCACGGACTAGCGGGAAAAACGCCAAATGGAACGAACGTCGAGAGAAATTTTATGAACGCTCATGGATATGGACTGGCAGGGTCGCACGGCTCGCGTTCTTAACTGGTTTTGGGCTGTTGCTTGCGTTCGCTATCAAAAATATGTGATGAGAGGAGGGGGCGATGGCATACGAAGTGCCGAAAGAGAAGGACTGTTCTTTTTGCCACGGAACAGGTAAGCGAGGAGGCGAAACGTGTTCTGCGTGCGGAGGTAGCGGAAAGGAACCTGTACCGCACTATCCCCCGGACACCAATCCTCACAAGATCAATGACTAGCCGCTCCTCGCCGGAGCGCCCTCCCAGCACGCTCCTCGTATGCGAGGGTATCCGGTCGAAGCAGCGGTCGCACATCCCGGCACGAGCAACCTTGGCTGCCTTGCACGCCGAGCAGACGGTGTGCTGCTGAATCACAGACTCGATGCCGCTGCTCACTTGGTCTTCGGCTGTCTGTTCTCCAGTACCTTTCTAGCCGAATCTGAGAGCTTGCCGGACGAAAGTTGGTCGAGCCTTCGAGTCGCCCTGTCTTTGAGAGCAGGAGATGAATTCTCCAAGTTGATCAGCAGGTGAAGCAACTCTTCTTGGTCAGCGTCAGGAACAGAAAGCATCGCCTCTGCAAGCACCATCCCATATTCTTGCAGCCCCGCATCGGTTTGTGAGAGCAGGCGCTTGCTCAGGTCGGAAACATCCTTCCATTGATAGTCGCCAAAGAGATCAGATTGCGCAATCAAGGCGTCGAAAACGGGGCGATATTGCAGCAGTTCTTGCGTTTTGACATCCCGCCTCAAGTCACCAAGTGTGTTGGAAACGGAGATTTTGAACTCTGGAATGTCGGAAAGCGACGACCTCACCATGGCTAGCACTGTTGCGGCAGCATTCCGAGTACTGGCATTTGTATCCTTCAGCAAGGGAAAATACTGCTGATCTAAACCGCGCTTTTTTTCTGGCGACAATTTCACCAGCACATCCGCGAAGCTCCTCAATAAGAGGTCTTGCCGCTGAGGGCGGGATGCGCTCGACTTGGTTAGCTCCAGACAGCGGTTTGCTAACCCTTCTGGGAATTCAGCGGTCAGCCTCTCCTCGTGCGCTTTGATCACGCCGAACCACCTCTTCAGTGCTTCATCTTGGCTAACATCAAGTGCCCGAATCAGGAGGTCAGGGATTGAGTTGGCTGGCAAGCGATCCGAATAGTCGAGGCAGAGGGTAACTCGTTCGACTGTTCGGTCGTTTGGTGCTTGGAGTTCGGAGTTAATAGAGTTCAATTCTTGTTCGATTGCACTCTTCGTTAGTTGGAAGGTCTCTGGTGATTGGATGGACTTAACAAAGTCCAGACTTTCTCGCAGGGTTGGATCGCTCAGAGTTCGCCAAACGCCGAGAAGAAAATCTCTAGCAGCATTGCGAACGTTTGCATCCTTCGACATCAAGGCGAACACAACGGCCGCTCTGCTTATTTCGATCTTGCCCTTTGCATCGGTCATCCGGCTGTACAACGGTGGCAGCAGGCTCCACAGTTGATTCGCGTTAGTTGCTTCCGGCAATCGAGTGTTCAGAATCACCGATTCAATCGCAAATTCGATTTCTGTGCTGTAGGTGGTTACAGACTGCGCAGCCTGTAGGATTGAAACTAGCGTCGGGACAAACGTTTCGGCATACTCCTGCTTCCAGTTTACGAATAATATTTTTCTGCGAATGACATTGTTGCCGAGTTCTGCGACCTGCGGAACCGTCGCACCCAGTATCTTCTTGACGACTTCGTCCGAAGGAATTCTCTCGTCAGGCGGGAGATCGCGAGGAATGGTCATGTTTTCGAGCGCGGAGATACCCTCTCTCGTTCCGCTCCATTCCGCAAACTTGGCATTGAGCAGCCCAGCAAATCTTTTTCGCTCTCCGGGAAACTGATAAAGACTCGACACCAGTATGAGAATGTTCGGTGGAGGAGAGGGCACTTGAAGTTTCTGGATCGAGTCAAAGTACCTCGCGAGCACTCCTTCCAAGCGATTTTGCCCAGCATCCCCAGCACACGCCAGCACCTGATCAGGAGGTTGAGTGAGTATCCCCATCGTGTCTCGATACAACAAGCCGTTAATCACCGCGACTGCGACCCGCTGTTTGTCGTCGGGCGAGAACACGTTGCCTACGCAGTAGAGCCTCAGGGTACCTGTTATCGCACGCTGGAGAAAACGCTCTGTGCTGCGGTTCAGCAAATCGAGAAGCAAGTCGGCGGTAGCGGTTCTTGCTGCGCTGTCCGTGATTCCTTTCGCGATTTCATCGAGGATGCTAGTTTTCCCTTCTATCACGGCAGTCTTAAGCTCCGTGCCTCTTGGCACCTTCACTTCTGGGTTGGTGCTTTTTAGCGAGAAGAAAACGTCAGCGTGAACCATCGGAATGTCGCGCGTCCGCTCAAGAACCTCTTTGAGACCGGGAAACTCCGATTTCCAATTTTCAAGTTTCAAAGACGTCAATTCATCTTTGTTGTCATCGGCAGCAAGAGCCGCGCGTTCCAAAAGTTGGTAAACGCGTGGATTCTCAACGATCTTTGCAAACAACTCCGGGTACGCGTCTTCAATAAGAACTGCCTTGGCAAGTTCGAGGAGATTGGCATCAACAATCTTCGGCATCAGATCAGCGGACTCCCTTGCTTTTCCGATTTGGTACTTCATAGCGAAACTGTTCAAAAAGTGTTTCATCTTCCGCGCATCGCGACAGTTCGCTAGAACCGCAACCTGCACGACACCTTCGGGAATTCCGGTTTTTCGAGCCATCGTGTTGGCGAAATCAATTAAATCGGTGCTTGTGATTGGGGGAATTCTTAAACCGACGTTGAAGTATTTCCTCAGCGATTCGTCTTTGTACCCCTGCTTTTGGTTGGGTTCGGTAAATACCTCAACGATGGTTCTGTCGTCACACGGCACAACAAAAAAACAGTTCTCTTGTCCGATGAAGTTTTTTGTTGAAATCAAGATGTCTTGTACTACCTTCGGCTCACAGCGGTCGATGTCGTCTATCGCGATCACTGCTCTCTTACCTTCCAGAGCATCGCTCTTGATCAGTGCGGAGAACTCCGTCTCAAACTGTTCTGGAAAAATTAGCTTCGGATCGTAGATTGGGGTCTCTTGAAACACAAACAACTCTTCGAATTTGACCCGCGAGAACCAGACGAAGACTGCTGGCACTACTGTCGCCAAAACGAAGGCCGCTATCAATGGGGAGTGCGTGGCGATTAGGGCGGCTACTGCAACTCCTCCCAATAATGAAGCACAACCGATGACAAATCTCGCGACAGCAGTTCCTCTGAAAGCGAACTTAACGTCAAACGCATCTTTGAGACCTTGTACCAGAGCGGCAGCTAGGTTCTTTTGGTGGGACTGTTTCAGCACATCTGTGTAGTTCAGTTGCTCCAACCTTGTGACTTTCTCGTGCCCGTCACCGTATATCTGTCTAGCTACTTCGATCAAAAATTGTCGCCGAAACGAGTCTGCGGAATATTTCCATGCGTTGAAATAGATGGGTTTCAACGATGCACTGTCTTGCTGCGCGATCTTCTTGAAGAGGATGTTGATTATTGTTGACTTGCCGATGCCCCAAGCCCCGAATAGCCCAATCGAAAGCGGTGGCTCGTTCTGCTTGATGAGCTTGAGAATTGTTTCCGCAAACGCCGCATGATTGAAGGCATCCGATGTGCGGTCAAATTCATCCTCACTAAAAAGAGGCTCGTCCTTGAAGACAGTCAACGTCCCGAGGGCAGATTTCTTGATCAACTCAAGAGTGGAATTCTGGTTTTCTTGCGCCTGCTCGGCCACTTCGACACCTCTCAACCATGAGCGTTCCTTACAACAGAGTCGTCGGCTTGAGTGCAACTAGGTGCTCCAGACGGCTCGGCTGGAGCGTCTCGAACCCCTTCTGTGGAACCTTCAGGTACTCCCACTTGGTTCCGATAAGCTGTGTGGCGTTCGCGCACCACTGAGCCGCCGCGATGTCCTTGTGCGCGACCTCCCCGGTCTCTGCGCCCTTGGTTTCCAACAGCCAGCGCGTGCCTTTCGTGTCCACGGCGACGAAGTCCGGGTAGTACGACCGCAGATTCATCACGCCATCCGTGTAGTCAATGGCGAAGCCAAAGGGCTGGGGCAGCTTCGCGAAGCGTGTGACGTCACTGGCGTTGTTCAGGAACTTGGCGAACTCCCGCTCGAAGTTGTTATCGCATGGCACGCGGTTGAATACAGTCCGGGCGTCCTCCAGCACTGGTCGCGACCAAGGAAACGGCTGGCAAGTAGACAAGAGTCTTTCTGGCTCCAGCAGCATTGGTTCTTGCTCTGCGATGGTCATCTTCTTCAACGCCTTCGAGAAGACGTCAACGCAGACGTAGTGCGCCACGGGAGTGCCCATCGCCTTGACGACTACCGAGTCAGACAGGTCAACCGTTTGCCCAAATGCTTTCTGCTCGAAGAATTCCCGCACTTTGGGAGCAAGAGCGGCAAACTGCGATGGGAGCTTCACAGCCTCGGCAATACGCCGGGAGTAGTAGCCGATGACCTCCTGCGCCGTCTGGGGTTCAGGGATCGTATAGTCACGCTCGACTTCCTTCTGAAGCGTGATGATGTCGTAGCCTTCGTACCGGAAAGTCTTGTTGCGCGGATCGTCGGCGGTCATCGGCAGCAGAATGGTCTGGAAGGACATCACGTCCAAACTGGCGATTTCGTCCGCAAGGGTCTTCTTGCGTATTAGCGTCGGCGACAGCACGGGAAGACCGATGTCGTACTCCTTGCGGCCGTCCAACGGCAGGATGGTGACGATGCCGACCTTGTCTTTGCCGACTTCGAATGTGTCCAGCTTCAAATCTTCGAGCTTTTCTAGGTCGTCAACGAAATCAAGGAACTTCTGGTTGCCGATGATGTCCACGCGCTCCGTGAAGTCCGCAGGGACATCGCGGAACATGAGGCGTAACCCGCGTCCGATGGCTTGTTCTGGCAGGATGTTCGCCTTGGATGTGTAAGGGCGCAGCCCCACAACAACCGTCACGTTCTTGACGTCCCAGCCTTCACGGAGCATGAGGACACTGACGATGGCGTTGATGGGGCTTTCCGGCTGATCAACGTCGTGTACGGCTTTTCGCGCCTCATCCAGTTCCTTCTTGCTGACCTCGCCGGATTTGTCCGTGTGGATGACCTGCGTTTTATCGCCGCCAAACTCGGCGGGATATTTTTCCCGCAACCATGACGCAACGTCGTCAGCTTCGTCCGTGTCGTTCATCATCACGAACAGTACGGGCTTGCGCTTCAGCACCGTCAACTGGTCGCGGTATTCCCGCCAGCGTTCCACGGCAGCCGTCAGATAGCCCCGGTACCGCACGCTGGCATACTCTGACTTCGCCTCGACGATCCGCGCTATCCCTTTCATCGGACGCTTCACGATGTTGTCAAGGATGGCTTGTTTCAGCGGGTAGTCCGAGATCGTCCACGGGAAGATCGCACCTTTTTGGAATCTCGGAGTAGCGGAGAAATCCAACTGTGCTGCCAGTGGGGTCTTATCGCTCAGGGTTCGGATGATGTTGTTCCACTCGCTGCCCTCGTCGTGAGTGTGATGCGCCTCGTCGTTCAGGACGACTAGATACCCGGCTCTCAGCGCGATCCGGTCGCCAAAGTCGGTCAGTTCCAACTTCTGCGTCGGAGGCTTCGAACCGAGAACCGCCGTCATCTGCTCCGGTTCCTGCTCGGCACTGCGGTCGGCACGTTCGTAAAACTGCTGGATGTTCGTCAGGAATAGCATCCCCTCGGCGGGAGCTTTCTCGGCTTCACCGCGCATAACGCAATCGAATTCCCAGAAGATTTCCAGTTCGCGAGGGATAACTGGGTCGCTGCGGAATATTCGCCCGCCAGCGAAATCGGTCTTCAGTCGCTCCAGAACGATGACGTTAGGAGCGAGAAGGAGAAAAGTCTTCGCATAATCTTTTGCGATCTCCTCGGCTTCCCGTACTGAGTTGAAGAATTGCCACGCGACGGCAAGAGACATGACCTTCGTCTTGCCACTCCCTGTAGCCATCTTCACGCAGTACCGGGCAAAGTCATCGAGCGGTGGCAGGCGCACGTCCCTAAGGTCTTGTGCGTATCGTTCCAGCAGTGCCTTGCGGCTGCGCACTTTTTCGAATTCCCAAACGAAAACCAGAGTTTCGACGGCTTCCTGCTGAGAACGGTGATACTTGAACGGAGCGCCAGTCGCCAGCTTGTGGTCAGTGTAGAACCAATAGTTTAGGAGGATGCGAGTCGTGTCGGTGATGCCCTTGTACCCGCCAGCAACCCAAGCCTTGACCGCTTCGCGCAAAGCGGGTACGCACGGCGCAGTGCGGAGCTTCGAGGCTACGTCGAGGAGGTCTGCTTGCGCATTGTCAGGCGTTGCGCGTTTCCTGCGCGGCATGTTTATTTCACCTGTATATCCAGCGTCTTGGTGGTGTCGTTGCCAAGGATGTCTATGACTTTCACTTCGACTTTGTACGAGCCGGGTGCCTCGTACTCGCGCTTGGCGGAAAGCTCGATGTCCGGTTCCTGTCGTGTCCGGTACGACTGCCACTGGTTGTGGAACGTATCGTCGCGGAAGTCCCAATCCACCGCCCAGTAGTCGATCATCTGGCTCCAGTGCTTGATGGCTTTCCGCGCCTCCTCCGGCACGTCGTCAATCGGGATTACGAAGTCGGTCAGCTTGAGCGTCAACTCTCGACCTTTTTGTTTTGGTTCGACCGACAGTGCTCCCAACTCGAAGAACTTGATGTCACCCTGCTCGACTGCTTTCTTTTCCAGCACCTCACGCGGAATTTTCTTGAACGCAACATCCACGCGAGATTCGGCTGCTACCTGCCGGGCGGTCTCGTTTAATTCGAACGCGAACTCCCAGCCAAGAATGTCAGCCGCAGCTTTTCGTGCTCCTCCTCCACCGCTCGCCGCTTTCCATACATCCCGTGCAATGGCTTTCACATCCGCCAGCGTGACGGGAGCATCCACTGCTCCGACGTGTACCAAGCGCCCGGACTTCAGCCCGTGCATCCACGTGTGCCCGTTGATTGGGGTGGCGTGGTAGAGGTCGAGGATGAACTTTCGATACGCTGCTTCCCGTAACCGCTGCTGCTCGATTCCGCTCTCGCCGCCCGTCTGGAACTCGGCGGTCTGCCATGCTTGCCGTTCGTACTTGCCAAGGTTCTGGACGGCGAAGGGCTTTACACGAGGTACGGAGAGAAGTCGTTTGCGCGTGGTGTGGATGGCGAATCGTCCGAGGTCACACCCGATCCAGCGTCTCCCAAGTTTCTCTGCTACAACAGCAGTCGTCCCACTGCCCACAAAACAGTCAAGAACAAGGTCTCCTTCTTTGGATGATGCGTTGATAATCCGTTCGAGCAAAGCCTCAGGTTTCTGAGTATCGTAATTGACCCGTTCGACCGCTTGAGAATTCACTGGCGAAACGTCCGTCCAAACTGAGGTGGCGGGCTGTCCCGACGATTCGTCGAGATACCGTATTAGTTGCGGGCGTTTGTCCTTGCTGTCTGGATACCAAATGCGACCTTCGTCGTGAAGCCGCTGCATCGTCTCTTTTGAGTATCGCCAACCGAGCGCCGGGGGCTGATGCCCCCTCCACACGTATTTCATATTTGGTCTTGGGTTAGGACTGGTTATGTTGTCAAGCCTGTAGCGGCGACCCTTAGCATCGAAGTGTGTATATTTGCTCTCAATGTAATCAGCATCATGTTTAACGAACGTGTCGTTGAAAGTGAACGTACCCCTGCCATACAGGTAAATCACATCATGGATGTGGTTGTAGGTGTGACTGTCACTTCGGGCAGAAGTGCGCTTCCAGATGATCTCGTTTAGGCACGATTGCTGCCCGAAGACTTCATCCAGTACAGCCTTCGCGTAGTGCCCGACGTGCCAGTCCAAGTGAACATAGATTGATCCGTTCTCGTCTAAAAGCTCGCTTGCTAGAACGGCTGCCTCATAGAACCATTCGAGATATGAGTCAAGACCTCTCCCCCACGTGTCACGGTAAGCCTTTTGTTCAAGAATGGAGGGTTCTTTTATGAAAGAAGCACTGTCCGAGTCCGTGGAATCCGGCTGGCTGGGAATGGTCGCAGTGAATGAGAAGTCGGCTCCAGTATCGAACGGTGGATCAATGTAGATCAGGTTGACCTTTCCGGCGAACTCTGGCAGCAAAGACGGCAGTACGTACTTCTTGTCCCCCCAGATGAGACGATTGCGCCATTCGGTCGGGCGACCTGAGGAGAACAATTCCAGATTCCTATTCCGATCAGCGGCACTTTCGTTGACAGTCTCGATGGTCTGGAACGGCAGCGCGACCCGGACAGGGCTTTGCCGCTTGCCATCGACGTACTTGCCTCCCCAAATCAGTTCAGTCATCGCGTCTCGCTAGGCTCCTGCACGAGTGAGATATTCCTTCAATGCCTGCTCAAGGATGTCTTGGTGTGTCCTGCGCTGGGTTGCTCGGAGCTTAAGCAGACGACCGTAGAGTCTGCTGTCAACCTTCAGAGTGAGTGCCCTAGGCTCCCCCTGTGCCGTTCTGCCACCCCGTTTCGCGCCAGCCGGGCGCTGACCCGCACCACGGCCTGCGGTCTTGTTTACCATACGTCCTCCTCGTGGAAGTTGCAGTATACCTCGCATCTGCGTAGGTACGTAAGTGAGGGAATGGCAGGTCGTGCCTCAATTTCTAGCTTTCGCGCTACACTTTGTGCGCCCATGAAATGGCTACTTCTCACAGTCCTCATCTTTGCCCAGCAGCCAGCGAAAGCTCCAATAAGCTCACGGGCTGCCGAATCGAACAATGCTAACAGCGCATCCCGCACGCAGAAGACTAAGGGGAACCAACAGCAACCCGCTCAAGCCGAACCTGAAAGCCATAGCGATGCCACAACAGCCAGCAACCAAACAGCAATAGGTTCCCAGAAGGTATCCGAGGAAGAGCGCTCCACTCAGAGGAAATTGATTTGGTTTACAGGGGTGCTCGCCGGAGTTGGGGTCTTGCAACTCTTCGTGATGTTCCTCACGTGGCTGGTGTATCGCCGCCAAGCCACGATCATGACAAGGCAGACGGAAACAACTAGAGACACGGAACGCGCTTGGGTCATTGCCAATCCGGTTGACAACGCTCCCGTCATCGGCTTTGTTCCATCGGAAGGAGCAGGAAATCTGGAGTTGCATCTTGTCGGCGTCGGTCAGCGAAATGTAGTTTCTTTCTCGTTCAAGAGCACAGGCAACACTCCGGCAAGGCTTGTGGAAATGGCGACCTTCTATCGCAAAGTTCATAGGCTTGAAGATATTCCCAAGGAGCCTAATTACGGAGAACGGGTGCCGCTCAACGACCTGCCCCTTGTAACCGGAGATTCGGTAGGAGTTGTGCAGTTTTTGGAGCCAAGCCCCATCCTGCCCAAAGCCGAAGCGGATGCTCTCTGGCGACAGGAAGCGTTTCTGTATGCCTTCGGGATTGTGGTCTACCGAGACGTTTACAACCGACTTCATGAGAATAGATTCGGCTTCGTCTATCACTTCCCGCTCGGAGGTGATCCGAGACAGAAGGGTTTTCGCAGAGAACTCATGCCTCCCGCCTACAACCGCGCAACATAGCGACAAGAGTGCAAATTAGCACAGTACCGAACGGCGACTGCGCCCAAACCTAGCTCCCCGACCCCATCGGGGCGACCGAGGTCGTTCCAAAAACGCCTGCGAGAATCGTGCCCCACACCGCCCAATAATCAACAACTTAGCCGGATGCTTATCCTCGTTCCAAAATCGACCCTTTTTGGTACGATAGTACTCTACGCATTCACGTATTTACGCAGTAGAATGCAACCATGAAGGTCGCCCTTTACTCGCGGGTCAGCACCAAGGACAAGGGGCAGGATGTTGAGAACCAGCAGCGCCAGCTAAGAGATTTCGCCAAGAAGCAAGGCTGGAAAATTGTCCACGAATTTAGCGATCACAAGAGTGGCAAGACTAGTGACCGAACACAGTTCAAGAACATGCTCATCGCTGCTTCGAAGCGTGAGTTCGATCTCTTGCTATTTTGGTCGCTAGACCGCCTAAGTAGGGAAGGGGCGCTAGAAACACTCCAACATCTTCAAAGGCTTACAGCGTACGGCGTTGCTTACCGCTCTTTCTCCGAGCCTTACTTGGACAGCCTCGGGCCGTTTCGCGACGGGGTTATCTCGATTCTCGCATGTCTGGCACGACAGGAGCGCATCAGACTCAGCGAAAGAACGATTAGTGGTCTGGAACTGGCTCGCGCACGAGGGCGAGTTGGTGGAAGGCCGCGAGTGGAGTGCGACCGTAGCAGGGTGCTCAAGCTGCACAATGCCGGGATGAGCCTCTCCGCAATTTCCAGAGAGGTCGGCATAAGCAAGACGTCGATACATCGGATCGTAAAGCGATCCTAACCGGGCGCTTGTTTGGATCAGGAGGAGAGCATGCCAGTCGTGATCATTCTGCTGGTTCTAGTCTTCAAGCTCGGCTACGAAGCCGGGAGACGTTCTCGATAGGAGGAAAGATGCAGATCAATGACAACAGCGGTAACAAGATCGGTCGGCTCGACACGAGCGTGTCGAAAGACCGAGTGGTCACGGTGCATGAAATTCGTAACATCACAACCATCACCACGCGAGATCGAAACACGGGAAAGGTGAAAACCGAGACTCTAATCGGCGAGTCGCCTTTCGGGAAATGAGCTACAAACGCGCCGACCCTAATTTCAAGGCGATCTGCCAAGCAGCCCACAAGCGCGTGGTCGCCGTGTTGCGCTGCCTCGCCATCTTGGTGGCGGACGCGACGCCTCGCAGCCTGAACCTGTTCTTCAACGAGGAGTAGATATGGAAATGCTTGACGAGATCAAGACGGTGCAGATGGTCAATGGCAAGCCTCTCATCTCGGACGAGATTCAGGTAGCCGAGCTTGACTTCGCCGAGGCGTGCGAGGACTTCATCAAGGCTGAGCGCAAGTTCAACAAGATCGAAGCCACTGTGAGGCTCAACTCATCGGCGTCCGTGTGCGAGTGGTGGGATTCCTTGGAGGAGCGGTACAAGTGCGAGAAGCGCGTTTGGGAGCTTTTCACGGCGGGCGACCGCAGCCCGCGCTCGGGCAGGATGTACCTTCAGTTTAGGGATTCCTTGCTCCTCGACGGAAAAACCCTCAAAGCCAACGCCTGATCAATCTGCGGCGGCAGCGCTGAAGGTGTAGCTGTCTTCCATGTTCGCCGCGTCCCGCGCCCGCTGGTCTTCTGCCCGGAGCGCCATTTGCGCTCACGTCCGGTAACGCAGGAACTATGATCACGGTATAGTAGAGATAAGAGAGGTAATATGAGTGACACCGCCTTGCACATCAACTCGTCCTTCGGGCAACTCGATAAGCCATCCGATGGCGAGAATCTCAAGCCTATCATTCTGGAGCTTCTTGTCTCCGATCCAGACTCCCTAAGGGAATTGCTCCAAAAGGGAGAAGGGCGAGAACGGAATGAATACGCGCTCGCTGCCCTGCGTATCGGGCTGCTATCGCTTCGGCACGCTCGTGGTCAGATCGATGCCGACGCCGTGAAGCATGAGGGCGAACGGCTTCTTGCCGACCTGAAGCATGTGCTTGAGCAGTCTCGCAGCGAAATCCATGGCGACCTTACATCAGCGCTTAAGGAGTACTTCGATCCGGCGAGCGGTAGGTTTCAGGAACGCGTGGATAGACTCATCAAGCAAGATGGAGAACTAGAACAAGTCCTCAAGCGCCAGATTGGTTCGGATGGCTCCGAATTGGCTGCTACTCTTGCGACCCACATCGGCAACAACAGCCCCCTCATGAAACTGCTCAATCCCGAGGAATCAGACGGATTGGTTTCCGCTATGCGCTCCGCAATTTCCGAGGTAGTCGCTGCCGAACGTGAACACATCCTTGGCGAATTCTCGCTCGATAACAAGCAAGGGGCGTTGAGCCGACTCGTCGGGGAACTGACGGAGGAGAACGGAGAACTAAAGAGAGGATTCGCCGACGAAGTGCAGCGCGTAGTCGGGGAGTTTTCTCTGGACAGGGAGGATTCCGCCCTTAGTCGGTTGGTTCGCCGTGTGGAGGCGGCGGAAGAGACTATCACCAAACAGTTTTCGCTGGATGAGCAGGAATCTGCCCTGTCTAGGCTTTCGGCTGTGGTCACCGGGGCTAAGGAAGCCATTGATGCCAACCTGACATTGGATACGGACGAATCAGCGCTGTCTCGCCTTAAGAGGGAACTTGTGACGATCCTTGAGCGCCACGAAGAGAAGGTCGGGGCGTTTCAAACAAGCGTACAAGCTGCGCTGGAGGCAATGAAAGCACAGCGCGAAGAGGCTGCACGTTCGACCCGGCACGGAGACGACTTTGAAGACGTCGCTGCCGATTTCATTCAGAAGGAGGTTCGCAAGTCAGGTGACGTTCCATCCCGCACTGGCATGACAGTCGGTTCAATTAAGAATTGCAAAAAGGGTGATCTTGTCGTGGAACTCGGCTCGGACTGCGTTGCGGCTGGCGAACGATTCGTCGTCGAAGCAAAGGAAGACGAGAGCTACAAGCTTGCTGATGCCCGTGCCGAGATCGAAATTGCTCGCAAGAACCGAGAGGCGAGCGTAGGTTTGTTTGTATTTTCCAAGAAAACCTGCCCAGATGGACTAGAGACTCTGTTTCGCGATGGCAATGACGTGTTTGTGGTTTGGGATGCCGACAGGATTGAGTCCGATGTGATCCTGCGTGCGGGACTCTCTCTGGCAAAAGCTCTTTGCGTTCGGCAGGCGAAGGAACGTCAAGCGGAGGATGGCAACTGGGCGGATATGGACGCGGCCATTCTGGGACTGGAACATGAAGCGACGCGCCTAACGGACATGAAGGCGTGGACGGAAACCATCCAGTCGAACAGCGGCAAGATTCTGGAGGAAGTTCGAAAAATGGCTGCCAATCTCGAAAAGCAGATCGTGGTTCTTCGGGAAAGTGTTGCAGCGCTAAAGCGAGTGTAGAAACGAATCGGAACCAAGCGCACTGGGGATGTTCTCATTCTCTCGGAATCGTGAGGCTCTGAATGGGAACTTTCAATGCCCTTTCCAGTCGTATAGCTGCGTCGATGAGTTCATCTTGCAACTTGCCCCATTCAGCTTCCGGCTCGTCCCAACCACCTTTCAAGGACTTGTAGATGCGACATGCTCGACTATCCTCCAATTCCTGCCAATCCAATCTGTCGCCGAAAGCAGACTCGATTGCCTGCTTCTCCTGACCTAGTGCTTTGAAAGCTGCAAGATTCTTTTCGTCCGAATTCTTACCGAGGTCGATGTAGCATTCAACCCGAGACTCCTCTCGCAGGATGACGATGTTAAGGTTGAATCCTGTGCGCCCGAGCGTAACCCCAATCCATTGGTCTTTGCTGCCCGTCCGGTTTGAAAATAGAGCAGTCTTTGACCGCGAACGCTCAATCAGTTGGCGCCAGAAGCGCCGAAGCATTGCATGTCGGCTTGTCTCAGCCAATCGGTTCTCTTGCTGCTGTGCCCGAATTTTCGTTTCGTATTCCTCGGCTTCAGGCAGCGGGATTAGCTGCTGAATGTCCATGAGTACTTGTCCGTCGAGCTTGTACGGCTTGAGGCGAACGCAGGTTATGTCCAGACCCAATTTGTTCAGCCAGAGAACTGTCGTGGTTAGTTCTATCGAGAAATCAGCGGAGACCAGAATGATTCTGACCTCGTCAGACAGTCTCGCCTCATCTGCCGCTTGAAGTCCCAGAAAATTGAGAATCGCTGACTGCGCCCTCTCCAGCGATTCCTCCCCACCCAAAAAATGTGCGTGCGCCCCCACTAGCTGGTCGAAAGTCATGCTTGAGACCATCGCGGCGTAGCGCACCGCTTGTAACTCCATATGTCCGCCGTCATCAGTTCGCTTCAGTTCGACCACAACCAGATGGGCATCTCTATCGAGGCAAAGCAAGTCAATCCTGCGGCTGCTATCCTCCCAATCTCCGAATTCCTCGTCTATTACCATCAGGTCGGGCGAGAGCACAGAGATGCTGGCTTTGAGCCGCCGCTGAAGGTCTTTTCTTTCAAGCAGCTTTTCGCGAGCGAATGTCGTCTCCTCGACTTTTTCAAGCGCCGAGTCAGTAATGCGAAATATGGTCATTGTGCCGGATGGTACACGCAAAGCCGTTGGTCTGTCGAGATAACCCAGAACTCCAGTACCCTTCAAATATGGGCAGGGGGCTATTGCGATGTTCAGTTCACTCTTTCTAGCTGCCGCAACCTCCCCAAGCTCACGAACGTAACCTTCCGTCTGTCCTTTGTCAGGATGGTCTTGCCCGTGAACGGAATTCTTCTAAGAATGCCCGGCTTGTGTCTCACGGAGAACTTGCCGAAACGCAGACGTCGCGGCAGTCTCCGAACTGCTGAAGCCCCATGATTCGCGGCTAATGCGCTGCTATGTCGCGCAGGACATCCAGCTCTTGGGTTCTCCGTGAAATTGTCAGCTTTCATTCATGGTGTGTACGTTGAAATAGAAAACGCCGACAAAATCCCAGAAACCCTGAATTTTCTCGCGAAATGTATGACCAAACCTGTTCGTCTGGAAGATTCTTGACAAGTAGCCCAATCGATTTCGCGTCGTAGTACATCTGTTTGTAATCCGCGAGCCGCGCCAGAACTGCGGCTCGCATGGCGAGAATGCTATTGCCCAGTTCCTGTTGCATGATCACTATTCCAAGGTCGCGTTAGGTCTTCGTAGTAGTAGAAATGCTCCCCCACTGTACGCAGCTGTCGCTTATAAATGTCTTTTTCGAAAGCGGCTGTCTGATCGAAAACCCTGACAAAAAAACGACATTTCTCCTTCTCACTCCAATCAAAAAGAGCGCGAGTCTGACTCCGGAATACGTCAGGTTTGAGTTCTGAACCAAAAGTGATGTTCTCAATTGGCAGGGCTGCCTCTTCAGAGCGTCGATTCGGAAGAGCATTATCCCTAATAACAATGCTCTGACTGTTTAGAGCAATATCAAAAATGTATTCGGGTTTCCCCGTCTGGTCTGCCCAACATGCCGGTTTCTCTGTACCTCGGCTTGAAGTTGCGAGCTGTTGCTCGGCGTTCGCGAGCCGACCGCTCAACGTGTTCAACCTCGTATCGCACGCCTTTTCGCGACTCAGAGCGTCACTACACTCAGCCGCCACGGAACCCATGTCCTTCCCCTTCGAGGAAAGTTCGCGCTCGATCTGCGCAAGAGAGCCGAGTGTGGCGATAACTTCATCGTCAGCCGCGGCATTCTTTGAATGCGCTTTTGCCGTTCTCAATACCGAATTCGCTATTTCTAGCTTAGACTTTATCTCTTTAATGGATTTAGTCGCGGATTGCTCATCTCGAATGGGGTAACCAAGCGTACCCAGCGTCTCCGCGACTAAGTCTCGACTTCTCAATTGTTCCTGAAGGCGAGCGGTTTCTTCTTTCGCCAGCGTCAGCTCTCGAAAGAGGTTATCTATATTGTGCGGCGCGTTCGGTTGAGACGCGAGAGCCTTCTTCACCTCAAGCAGTTCCGCAGCCTTGAATTGGAGGTCAGCATGCTCTCCTTTCAGTTTCTCCAACTTGGTCTTCAATTCACCAGTCTCGTTCTTACGATCACGAAGTCCGACCATCCAGACCAAAAGCAGTGCGAACAAAATCAATATCATCACCTCTGCCATAGTTAAGCCGAGGATCAAGCCGCGACGATATGAGCGTTCATCAGGCGCGACCATTGAGCTTTTCCACAACTGTGCGTGTAAGCGATACCAGCGAACCGTGTACCTGTTCGACAGCTAGATCGGATTTGCTTACGGCTTCCTGCATCCGTTGCCGGTGATTCTCAATCGCCTTGTAGGCGAGCGCAGATGAAGTCGCAAAGCCCTCGACTAACTTTGTTTGCTCATCAACATGAGCCTTACTCAGGATGGCGAACGCATCTGTAGTCGTGTGCAAGTTGTTGACAGCCAAGGTGAACGCTTGGAAGCTAGTATTAAGTTGTTTTCGGCGTTCCTCGTCGTCTTTTCCACTGGAAACAATGGCTAACCTTAGCTGCTCAGCAGCGCTTGCCGCGGCGACTATTAGGTCGCGCAACGCTTGCAGCGACTGAGATACGTCAGTGGTACGTTCCCCGAACCGATCCAGAGTGGCTGCTAGCTGGTTTGTAATGTTTTCGAATCGCGAGGTAAAAATATCCGAAGGAATCTGCACCGCTTTCAATCGCTCGTAAATGAGGTCTGACGGTACGCTGACCGCTTCGATTCGGTCTCTGATCACATTGGCGGGAACAGATACCAACTCCAGTCTGTTCTTGATCGTTTCAGCTGGGATGTCCACGTTGTCGATGCGACCAGCGATTCGGCTTAGTGCCGCCGTGATGTTGCGGATCGCTTTCAGCGTTTCGGAATGATGCTGCTGTAGTTCCGCAATCGCCCGTTCGGAGAACTTCGAAACAAAGTCGGTTTGAACTTTAGTCGCCTTTTCTACCTCCTCAGCGATCGCTTTTACCCGTGTTTTTGTGTCTTCGGCCGCCTCGGATACTACTTGGCTGACGGTCAGGCGCAGACTATCGAAGTCCGACTCGGCTTTCAGCAGTGTTCCGTGCAAGCGTGCTGCTGCGTCCGAGAGTTCAACGCGTGTCTCTTGTTCAATGTCAAAGGGGTCTTCCCGGTGCTGATGATAAACGACACGCAGCATCAACCCTATGATTGTGGTCGCGAGCGCTATGCCAAAGTTCGTTACGATGTTTGCGGTATCTGGCTCAGAGGTTCTGAACTCGTAAAGAGAATACGCCAGACTCACCATCGTAAAGAGAAAGCCCAAATAGTAGAGGCTGTCTCCCGCACGATCGCTGCGTATTCTGTAGCGCGGCGTGAACAGAACATACGCACCGTAAAGCAACATGGCGGCGACAGGCCCGGCAGTTACAGATAGCTGCGAAAAGTGGGCGTACTTCATCGCGACTATCGCGATGCTTCCGCCGGCAAACAGAAGCATGAAGAGGTGCTTATCTGCCCATATTGCGAGCCTGTCGCGATAAGCCAATGCCGGTTTACTCGAAGTATCGGTCATGGTGTCATCCTTGCAGAGCTACGACGTGAACTAACGTGGCACCCGAATCCTTAAAATATTGCTGCCAGAACTCAATGTGCTTTGTGCCTTGTAAGCCGTTTTCGCGACGCAAATAGTAAAGCTCCACTTCGACACCACGAAGATCAGCAGAAATTCGCCGATAATACTGCGTGCGCCGCAAATCCTCAAAACTCCCAAGCTGCTTGTACTGCGAGTATTCGGGAACATTTTGCAGCATGTCCGAGACAACGATGAGCTTGCGAGTGGTTGTTGAGTCAGGTAGGCTTCCGAAAGCCGTAACAGCGATCGATTGAATGCTCTCGAATATCGGGGACTCTGGTGCGGATGACGTTGCGAGCATCTTCGTGAAAAGCGCGTCAAGGGGTTGAGAAAATCGTTGATTCCATTTGTCTTTGATCATGCGAGGATTGCTCGTCAGCACGCTTGCATCTCGACCATCGCCGGGGTTACAGACCCGCTCTCCAAGCGGTTTCAGAAGCCCATCTTTGAGTTGCGAGACGGTATAAACGTCGACCGCCGAGTACTTGGGAAGCGTCTCCTTAATCTGCTCTAAGTGGTTCCGCAAGTCCGCTTCTTGTAAGGCTGTCAGAGGGTCGGTAGTATCAACAAGCAGAACTGTCAGACCCGAAAGCCCTGATACCGGGCACATCGTTGTGGAATCAAGTGCAGGTCGGTTACTTTGAATGTACTTAGAAACACCGAAAAGTACGCCGCCGATCAGTACCGCACTAAGCAGCAGGAATATGCCGAGCCGATCCCGCTCGGACTTACGTCTGTGACGCACTGACCGTTGCATCTGCCGTAGTTCCTTTCGTCACGAGCGACTCGACGCTCTTGAATTCCTGAAGCGCTGCCGCGTAGTCTTCCAGAACCTGACACCGTGCGGCTCGTATTCCTTCAAACGTACTGGAAATTCGTTGGTCGATTGACGCACCACCGGAATCCACATCTGTAGTTTCGGGTGGACTGGCGATTTTCCACTCAGCGGAGAAATGCTCGGGAGCGGGCGTCGAGCGAGCCGCAACATTCGCTTGCCGATACACGCTTAACATTTCGTTCCCGCATCTTTGCAGGTACTGGACGTAGGTGTTGAACTGCTCAACCAAACGTGCTTCATTTGCTTTTATGTTTCTGTACTGAGTTGCGCCGTTATCGACCTCAAGAATGAGGTCATCAATCTTCTTGATGGCTGAAGTCCTTATTTCTTCGAGTCCCGACAAAAGCTCCTGCTTTTGCGACGTGTAGTCTTCAAGACTAAGGTCGAACCGTTTCGCGAGATGCCCGTAACCGGGATAGGGATCATCCATGTTCCAGCCATCCACTGCTGCAATCAGGGAGAAAGAGCATCCGAGGAAAAAGAGCAACCATCCAGAGATTTCGCTGATCGAAAATGGCGCACTGATGAAGGTGCTGACCGCAACCTTTTCAGCCTCGCTCGGATTGGTGCCGCCGAGAGCTGCGCGATAATGCGCAACCAGAAGATTGAATGCGAATGCAAAGGACATCCACAGCATGATTGAGGCGTAGCCATTAATCTTTCTTATGCTGCGGGCATGGTTAACATTCGTGAAAAGGTATCTTCCTGCGGTATAACCGAATCCCACATTCAAGATCGCGATGATCAGAGCTTGTGTAATCCCTCCCAACAGTCCAAGCTCTACTCCTCGCGCCAGCAGCTGCCCATTTAGTAGAGATTCGATCAGAACAAGAATTGCTATAACACCCCAGTGAAGCAATTGCGATTCAGGCATTTGAGGCTCGCGTCTTAGCTTGTTCTCGCTGCGGAAAGTGTCTAGTTCCTTACCTCGGCGCTCGACGTCCCTCGCCAGTTTCCAGATTAAATCCTTGCCAGTCCCAACGTGAGCAGTGAAGTCGGCGCGGGCAGCAGCCGCTTGGGTCTCCAATTGGGCAAATTTGCCATGCACTTGAAGCGTCGCTTGGCGTTCTCCATACGCCCTCATGTGTCGGGCGAAGCGCTCGTGCGCAATTGATAGTTCGCTTTGGATGGCGGTGGCTATTCGAGCTTCGACGCTGTCAAATCCAGCCTGAACTGCGCTCGGTTGATTGTCCTTACCTCGTTGTGCGCCATCCTCCTTCAACTGGAGTTTTCGAATTAGTGCGTTGACATCAAGTTCCGCGAATGTCAATGCAGAAGGAACGTACTCGTGCGGGGGCGTATCTACAGTGGTAAAGAGCGATTTTAGCCAGTCGAAGAAGCGCATTGTCTGTAACGATTCGGGGGGAGGAATGAACAGTCAAAGCGCAATACTGCGCTAAGCAGTACAGGTAAGTCAACGTTTTCCACCGCCAAAAGGTTATCAA
>Ga0207107_1008_pt1 | contig 49155 bp, 47 predicted proteins | sample Alteio_BWMinHeat_75_FD_153555 | JGI IMG/M metagenome (GOLD analysis project Ga0207107, IMG submission 153555) | Enriched cells from forest soil in Barre Woods Harvard Forest LTER site, Petersham, Massachusetts, United States -... | ecosystem: Environmental > Terrestrial > Soil > Temperate forest >... | reverse complement strand
CTTTTCTGGACCCCGCTGCTATCAATCAATTAGCAACGATATTTGATCCCTTCCTTTTCTTGGGAGCTTTGCCATCAAAAACAAAAATAGGTTTGATACCTCGTTCTAGAAATCCAATAATCTTGTGGAATAATCCGTGTAAATGACTGGTTAATCCGCCTTGTTTATTTTGGAGATCTCGTCCAGTGGCTCGGATGGCGATGACCGTTTGATAAATCATGAGACTTGCGTCAACTGCCACTATCATACCTTTGAAACGATTGATATCGTAAGGTTTGGTGGCGTATCTTCCGGCGATTTGTTTTATGAGTGTTGGTAAACCGTGTATTCCCATTTAAATTAACTATTTGGTATATACTATTAATTGACATTAAAACGTTTATACTTTAAATGGTTTGATATTGTGTGTGATTTATATATTTTTTTTTTCAATTTTTGCTGAGATTCGGTTAATATAAAAAAAAATTGATTAAATGAACTTGTTGTAGACCGTATAGTATGATAGATGTTCCAGTATCTACAAACTACTGTAATGTCAGACTTTACATATCAAACTACAATCCCTGAAACATTAAATTCGGCTCCTGTACCGACCTCAAAACCTTCACATCCGACTGAGTTCTTTATTTCGAGTAACAACTTGAAACTTGCCGGAGGAATCGTGGGAGCAGTTTTCTTATGGGAACACTTGGGTCGCCAGTATGACATAAACATTCGTCCGTCCAAGGGATTGGAATTACTTGCTACCGGAAGCAAAAATTTTTTCGCCTGGTGTGGACGTAGTTGGGCCATAGTTAGTAGTTTCTTGAGATTCATCAAGATCGGAGAATTGGGAGTTACCGCGCATGATCTGTTGTTACCCATGTGGCAATTTGTCTGTTCGCCAGCTAAATTTGCGAGTGACTATTTCAAACAAGCGGCGACATACGAATCCAAAACATTCAGAGTTTATGTTGGTTCAGGATTGTTAATAGTCTTGTTCGTGCTATTGGGATACAAGTGCAGATCTTTTGATTGGACCCGTGTCAAATCTGTTCTGTCTATTGGACACAAAGCCAATTAAGATATTGGGAAATGAATCAATTATGGAGATATAATCATATCTCTATAATTGGGTGGAATTGATCCGCGCTTCAATGGAGACATATAATAAAAAAAATTGAAAAAAAAACTTCCTATGAATATAAATTTAAATACTACACTTCTATTATCAATCATATCCAAACCATGCAAATCTTCGTGAAGACATTAACTGGTAAGACTGTTACTTTAGAAGTGGAACCATCTGATTCCATTGAAACTGTCAAGGCGAAGATCCAAGAAAAGGAAGGGATCAACTATCGTTGCTAATTGATTGATAGCAGCGGGGTCCCGAAAAGCATCCTGCCACTAACATGAAAGCTCTGTCAGTGGATAAACAGTTGTGCACTTTCTGGAGTGGTGTACCACTTTGATTGCCAGGTGCTAGTGAATTGGAGGTTAACTATCTCCAATCTGCGAAGTAACCAAATTGCGGGAATACCCTAAAGCCAATTGTTACTACTTAAAATTTGGAAACGAATTTTAATACCCGGGGTAATGACCCAGGGAATAGTAAAAACACAATGGATTGAATCTATTATGATTTTCAGATTCAAATGGGCAATCCGCAGCGAATCCCTAAAATTATGGCCAAGGGCTAATCCTCAACGCCGGATTATTTTTAATCCAAATCATGGGAAGCGTTCAACGACTTTACGGCTACTGGTTTGGGAAGTTCTTGCGAGAATCACCAGGCTCAAGATATAGTCTACTCCTGTGGGAAACCACCGGTACTGGCAAGCCCGCCAGATCAACAGCGACTTATATTCGCCGGAAAGCAGCTGGAAGATAATCGTACTCTGGCTGATTATAATATAAGTAAGGAAAGCACATTGCATTTAGTGCTCAGGCTTTTCTGAACACTACACTTACTGTCCCCTTAATCTATAGTAATAAATTAATTTTTTAAATCTTTTAAACAATTAATTTATCACAAAAAATTGAACAAAATACGTTCTACTTCAAAGAATTAAAATGGTCCTTACTATCATATCATACCTACATGCCCAAAACAACCTACCCCACAGAATGGACAGGCGGTATCCCGAGAGGAGGCCTTAGCGACAGAAAAACCTACTGCAATCTAAACTTTTCGTCTGTCCCTGTTATTAAAGGAATTGAAGCTAAAAAAAATTTCTCTTTTTCGTATGCCAATTTCAATTCCAAAGAGGAATGCATGGAATACGCCGAAAAAGAAAAGATCCGGATATCTCACGAGTATGGCTTAACCAGGAACGAATACCGCTACCTAGACAAAGATACCATCGAAGTCCAATTGACCCAAGACAAGACATTCGTGACAAATGCATGTAATGTAAATATTGTCAATAAGTATCCTCTCCAAGCCAAAAAGAAGAAAGATAAAATAAAGGGGGAAAAATCAATTGAAAGATTTTATGTGGTGGGTCAAGACAAGAAGAAGACCTTTCAGATCACGGACTTGTTAAATGATTACAAAATTGTCGAATACATTGATGGAAATACCTTAAATTTGAGGAAAGCCAATATGAAAGAATTTGGTTTGGCAATGGTCGTTAAAACAAATGACCAACCTATTCGGCCCCAAGAAAATCTCATCGATGACAAGGCAGCAGATTACTTCAAGCAAATAACGGATTTGCCCAAAGGCGAATGGATTCTGGGAACAATCCCTGGAACTGTGTTTTGTAGAGCCAGTGAACAAGATAAAGTTATCACCATGAGAATCACAGATAATGAAGGAACAGTCAAATCAAAAACATTCAAAGTGGACAATTATGATGGTATTGATGAAGCATGGTTAGCTGTCAAAACATACCTCATTAACGTGGCCCATGCCATGGGAGTGGTTAAGAATAAATTGCGTCTCAGTGATAAGATGCTTGAAATTTCTTTGGGAGACAACCACATTATGAAAACCGATATCGAATTTCTTTCTTTATTTATTCCGTCTAAAAAGACTTTACAACCCGGAATTACAGTATGTACTACTGTCGGAGGTGGTGGTTCTACCCGTGTATACGCAGCGGTTTATTTTAAAAACGCTCCACACCTTGCGAATGATATTATGTATTTTCATAAGTTCATCATGGGCGCTCCAATGATAGATCACATCAACGGTGATCCACTAGATAATCGATTGCATAATTTGAGATACACATATCATGCACATAATGCAACTAATCGGCTAGACGGTCCTAACGGCGAGGTCTTTGGTGTCAAAACGGGAGTCATTTCTGGTGTGGAAGTATTTACGGCCAATATAAAAGATAGAGGTCAACAGTATTTCAAGTCATTCCCAGTCTCAGTCCACGGTCCCGCCGCCAAAAGTCTGGCCATCCGATTCCGAAAACATGTCATGGAAATAATTCCGTTCTGCAATCTAGATGGATTCACCTTTGTCAAAAACGACATTCCCACTCTGAAAAACACTCTCAAAAGAACCAACGAACTTCTTGTGTTCACGAACAATCAAATCATCGGAGATCCAAATGAATACCTCAAAGAAGTTCGCCAAATGTCTCCGACTCTCCGAACCAAACTATGGCAATTCTATTTCGATCATCAAATGCTCTATTTGGACGGATTGCTCGTAACCAAACAAAATCTTACCAATGTTTTGATTGATTTGAAAACCCAATCCAAAGTGGAAATTCCTTATGAAATACGTCCGTTGATAAAAACCAAATCTAAGACAAAACTCAAACAATCCGAAATCGAAGTTTGATCAAAAAATTGATCCATTAACCGCCAACAAAAGTTCCGACTGTCATTCAACCTAAATTATTACACTAATGGATCCACCAACTGCCACGGACTCAGATACATCCCATTCCGCTGAAATTTGTAAATACTGTTTCGAGGAAAGAGACGATTTAGAATGTGCTATTATCTACCCATGTAATTGCACTACGGGAGTATGTTTGAAATGTTTTGAACAACACGTTCGAATCAATCACAAACAAACTTGTGAAATGTGTCAAGTCGACTATGTGATTCCAGCCGGAATCAAAATCGAATTGAAAGTGCCGGCAACTCCAGCCCCGCCGCTTCCATCCACGTCCGAAACTTCCGGTCTGATCAATTCCCAACTTACGCGACCAAGTATATGGTCGACAGGAGCTTATTTGAATGGATTTTATGTACCGGCTGCAGAAAATGAATGGAGGACAGTGAGACATTCTCATCCGGAACGCCCATCAGATAGTGAAAGTGGAGATATCGAATGTTCCGGAAGTTACGATACGTATGATTCGAATGGAGGACCTATCCGACGATCTTGTACCATGAATATTTGTATTCTATCCATTTGTTTAGGAGTAGTTGTACTACTATTACTTTTCGGTGGATTACATGAGTTTCATTTCTTCTGAACTCAAAATTAATTAAAAAATTGATCAAATGAATATTCTGTAAGATCCTTTACAAAGTACTCATTTAATTCTCCTGTTTTGTACACTATAATCAAATGCTTCATTTGTGCAATTCATTATTTTTGGTGCCGGTCTTAACTCAAGCAACGATTGCTTTCGGACTTTGGGTCATTGCATTTGTTTGGAAAAAGTATGCAACTTCTAGTTGGGTGATGCGGGACCTCACTTTTTGGGTGTTTGGGAATCACGCCATTACACCATCAGAAATTGCTACCAGAATTAGTCTTGGTGGTCTAACTGGTGTCAGAGTCTTTTTTGCGATGCAATCTGAACATTATTTCTATTCATTGCAAACGTTTGAGAACGGATTCAAAACTATTCCAGGTACCGGTTGGTCCGTAGATTTGGTTATGGTTATAATTGCACTCAGTAATCTGGCCGCAAATAATGGTAAGCGTTGTCAAAGTAATTGGTGGGTGAGTTTAATAATACTGATAAATCCGGGAGTCATTATTCTAGTGATTTGTTTTTTACCAAGATTGATCGAAAAAGAAAGAAATGTAGATCATCTCAATACAATATGTTTTTGGTTTATGATAATCTTGACGGAACTCTTTTTTTGGTTACAATTGGTAGCAGTGTGGACTCAAACACATTGTTTCTTGGATGGATTTGTTTCGACATCTAATCCAACTGAGATTTATGTTATGGTGACGATTACAATGGCAGATGTGTTATTGGTTGGGTTCCTTTTGGATACCAAAGACAGCATCGGGATTAAAATCATCTTTGGATTGGTCGCCTTTTATAATACTGTGATTTGTATCGGACTCTATATTTTGTATGTGTTGATATTTGTACCTAGAGCGGAACCTGCCGGTATAGGCACATCTAGCCCAAAAAAATTGATCAAGTAATTAGTTAAGTGTTTGCATAAATTCTCAACCAATTTATCATCTGGGAATGGCCAGTACGTTTGCCGGATTACTTTGGAAATGTTGGGCTGCGACTGGCTTGACCAATGGCCTGTTTGTTGGTGTGCCCAATTTGTATTATGGGTTGAGTCAAGCCTATCATGCGACAAAGCATTCATGTGTTTGTATTAGTTTTGAATTCGCGGAAACCTTGTTGATCGCGACTATCAAAACCGGTTACTACATGGGACTGGGACCCATAGGCACCAGTAGAATAGGACTGGCTATGTACAACTACAAGGTTAGTGGTGATGTCAAGTGGTTAGAAGTCTTGGTCAAACCGCGGATTTTATCCACATGCAATTATCATGAATACACCATGTGGCCTTTAGGGATCGCTTCTTGGAAACCACTGTAAGTTCATTCCTAATTTTCTGTTATGATCTTGCTATCATAACAAAAAATTGATTATTTGACAGTCTTTTGGTTCGAATCAATAATTCGAATCAACAGTTCAATAGCTAAATAGTTCAACAATTTCAATGTCTAGCTGGGCAAGAATTTTGAATGAAATTCTTTATAGAAGGAATGTTAATCCATATACCTTTAAACGATCCTTTTGGAAGATGTACAAGCGATGTGCATGTTTGAATGCTGTCTTTATCGGAGCCACCAATATCGGATCTGGCATTTCAGACACCATTCTAGATGCCAGAACAGTAACTTATCCAACAAAGTATTGGGGTCGGAAATTATGGCTGACACTTTTGGAATACACTGCTTGCTTATCCGCGCTCGGTATCATGACTGGTTTCAAAACATATATGTTTTATTTGGGAGGACCAATTGGTACATATAGGATTGGATTGGGAATGTACAATTATGCAGTGACTAAAGACTCCAAATGGATTAATGTTTTGATTAATCCAGGATCATCTGTTGTGCCAGCCAATGAACCATATTTAGTTCGCCCTGTAGGAACCGCTTCTTGGATCCCGATACGGAGGGTGCCAGTGCATCCAGAATAAAAAATTGAATAATAAATTAACTAATTTGTTCATTTAATCCAAAACACCATAATCAAAATGTCCAGACAAGTCTTTGGCCGGCACATTCGTAAGATCTTGGTTGGAGCTTATTTCGGATGTGCTATCTTTAATGCACTTCTAATTGGTCCGATGAATTGGGCAAGTGGTGTGTCCAGGATAATGACTGATCTGAACGACGAATTTCGTCAGAGTAGAAGTGTTTTTGATAAGACACTACTCATGGTTCTGGTACCGACATATTCGCTTGTGGGATTTGGTCTCGTTGGTTTGGTGAAAGCGGCTGTTTACTCTGGAGCAGGACCTCTCGGCACCTACAGAATACTATTAGCTTGTCACAACTACAACAAGACACGGGACTTGAATTGGCTCGACACTTTATTCAGACCATTTACTTCTACACACGAACGTTACACTCCATATATCATGTGGCCATTTGGTATCGCTTCTTGGAAGCCAATCAAAGGTTAATTTTTTGTTGTAATTGAATCCCAACAAAAAATTGACAAATCAATCATTCTCAACTGGCCATTTCAAAATCTAGGACAAAACTCGTAATCTTCAAGAATGATAACTCTTGTCAGACGCGCAATTAATGCATCCGTAAAAATACCAACAATAGTGGCAAGTTTTTGGGAAACATTTGGCATATTCAATGCTATGTTGATTGGCCCTACTAATTTCGGTATTGGTTTAAATGGAGTGGCAACCGACATACAAAAAGACGCAACACAGACCGCTGCTAATAGAGTCGTTTATTTTCTTGTTGGTGGAACTATGGTCGGAATAGCATCATATTTCAAAACCTGTCTTTATTACATGGCTGGGCCAATCGGCACATATCGAATCGGTTTGGCTGTTAACAATGCAATAACAACAACGGATCCGATGTGGTTATCTGTGTTAGTCACGCCAGGATCAGCAAATAAGATGGAATCCCTTCCGTATATAGTGGCTCCGTTTGGAAATGCTTCTTGGAAACCAAATCAAACAAGTGAGCAAGCTATCATACAAATAGATGTGTGAAGTTAGTTATGATTTTTTATTCTGATTGTAAAATCAGAACAAAAAATTGATTCATTGTGGTGCCATACAAAACTGTTTCTTGGCTGCCGCTTAAATCTCTAATGAAAAATTGATAAATCAAACACACTAAAGTGTCCAGATTCATTTCTGTAGGTCAAACTAACTATTCGGATAATTATGTGGATGAAGAACATTTACAAAGGGTTCGGAATATTCAATGCGCTGTTGATTGCTCCAACTAATGTCTGTTACGGTTTGATGACTATGGTAAATCCAGAAGAACGAAGAAGGGAGACAGAATTGACTGTTGCCGACAGGGCTATAAATGTATTCTGGCAAACGGCATGTGTTGGAATTGTGTCTGGGTTCAAAACAATGATGTATTATGCATCTGGACCCATCGGCACTTATCGATTCGGTCTGGCTCTGTACAATTATGTAGTAACCAAGGATCCAAACTGGATTCTGATATTAGTCGTGCCAGGATCATCATTCGAGTCAGAATCTACCCCATACAGTGTGTATCCATTTGGATCCGCGTCCTGGTTGCCCATCAAATGCAAAAGTAATCCTGTACAGAAATCGAATCCGGTACAGAAATCCAATCCGATCGAAGAATAAATTCATTTCATTAACTCAATTAATCAAATGAATTCCTAATCTAAATCATCATCGGGTTCCTTTACCGAAGGTTCCGACTGTTTGTCAGTAGTATCTGGTGCTTGCTGATACAATTTGGTCACGATAGGATTCCATACGGCTTCAATTTCCTTTCTCTTTTCATTGTAGATTTCTTTGGTTTCGAATTGATGTGATTCCACAAAGGTGATGATATTTGTGCAGACAGTTTCTACTTTTGATTTGGATTCTGAATCTATCTTGGATGTAGTTGCAGGATCCGATACCGTTTGTTTGATAGAATAAATATAATTCTCTAATTCATTGCGAGCTTCAATGGATTGTTTTCTCAGATTGTCTACTTCTTCATTATCTTTGGCTACGTTCATCATACGTTCAAGTTCGGCATCAGTGAAGCGACCACGATTGGTGATAGTGATATTCTTAGATTTGTTCGTAGATAAATCCATTGCAGTTACATTCAAGATACCGTTGGCATCAATAGAAAAGCTGACGTCAATTTTGGGTTGACCTCGAGGAGCTGGAGGTATGCCGTCTAAGTTGAAAGTTCCAAGTTTGTTATTGTCTATAGTGAATTTTCGTTCGCCTTCAAAGACTTGAATAGTGACTGTGGTTTGATTATCGGAATAGGTAGAAAAAGGCTTAGATTTCTTGCAAGGAATCGTCGAATTTCTGGGAATAAGTTCGGTCATAATTCCACCCACTGTCTCCAACCCAAGAGAAAGTGGGGATACGTCGACTACGACTATTTCATTGATTTTTTCATCTTGAACTCCAGACAAGATTGCTGCTTGGACAGCTGCCCCATAAGCCACGGCTTCATCCGGATTAACACTTTCATTGAGTTTCTTGCCATTGAAATATTCGGACAAGAGTTGTTTTATTTTTGGAATGCGAGTAGATCCTCCTACCAGGACAATTTCGTGGACTTTGGCCTTGTCAATTTTTGCATCTGATAAGACTCTGTCAACTGGCTCGATAGTTCTTTTGAAAAGATCCATGCATAGTTCTTCGAACTTGGCTCTAGTGATGGTTGTATTATAGTCGATGCCATCAAGTAGAGAGTCTACTTCAACATTGGCTTGCATGGAAGAGGATAGGATTCTTTTGGCACGTTCGCATGCGTTGCGAAGTCTCCGAATAGCTTTGGCAGATTGGTTGAGATCTCGTTTGTGTTTTCTTCTGAAATCTTCCACACACCAAGTAACGAGTCTGTTATCTAAATCTTCTCCTCCCAAATGACTGTCACCATTAACGGCCTTCACTTGAAAACACCCTTCTTCTAGGGTAAGGAGACTTAAATCATGTGTACCCATGATATTGTTATCACATGGCTCTTTATCCATGTTTCTATGACTCTCATCATAGGTCGGACTATATCTTTTTATCTGATAATAAAATATTTTGGATAGTATTCATATTCTCTGGAAAAATTACCATGAATGTTAAATTATTAGCACGAGCATATTTATTGGCAGCAAATTTTTTGGAACTCCATGTACCATTAGCAATTTGTCTTTTATGCCATATATGTCTGTCTTTGGTTTCAATTAGAAATTTATATTCAGGTAAATAAAAATCTATATAATATTTTTTCACGGTGTTGTTCAGAGAATATTTAATTTTTGGACCATTCACTATTTCGATATTATTAGAATTACAAAAATCAATCAATGCTTTCTCGAGTTTAGATTGATAGATTATTTTTTTAAATTTACAATTTTTGATAGGCCTTATTTTAAAAATATTATTGCACAAGTTACATCTCTTACATAGTATCTTATATCGTTTCTTTATCTTTAGTAGATTTTTTGATACTAAAAGATTTTCACATATGTCACATCTAAATTGAATACGTTCTAATTTAAGTATCTTATTTTCACTAAAACAAAATAATCGTGGATAATATTTTATGCTATTTGGTATTAGAAAACTTTCCACATACATGTAGTCATTCCAATCAATAATTATATTATTTCCGATACCGATAATTTTTTTCGTTAAGTTTTCAAATTCCAACCATGTTAGATGTTTTTCGTAATAATCACTGATGAATGCATATTTTTCTTCTAAAAAATGATCAATACTTTTTCCAATTGTATCAATAACTGTTTCTTTATGTTTATCTGGGACATGTACAATTCCTTTACGACATTGATTATTTTTCATAAAAATCGATTGTTTCATTTGTTTTTTCTTGTTGTCTTCCTTGCAATTATAACATCTTATTGTTTTGTTTCGAATTTTACGATCCATACATTTACCAAGTATTGTATTAATGTGTCCACATCCATGTAAACATGTGTAAGTAATTTTCCACTTCTTTTTGATTGGAATTCCATTTATGAATAATTTATTAATATATTTCTTTGCGCTAAAATATTTACCCATATATTTTTCTATCGAAATTGATTTAAGTTGTATTTCATTTTTTCCATCAGTCACTTTAATGATAGAAGATTCTAAGGCCTCATAAAAATCCATTTAATCCAAAAATGTGTTTATACTTTATATCAGATAAATCCTGCGTTCGTGGATGTTTCACCATATCATATAGACTTAGGCTACTTCATCTAGTCTCTGAACCTTTTACTCATTTCTGAGTAACTTGGCTGCGGATTATCCATTGTATCCCAAACATTCTTACCATCCGAGATCCTCGAAATCGGCCCTTGTGTATGTCACCATAACAAGTTGGTAGTTTGAGCTTTAGGAACTTCCCGCAATTAACAGGATGTTTTTAATGTGGAGGCAGTACGTGTTTACCTTGTCCCGTAAAGGGCAGGTTAACATCGATTTCGATGTTTACCACCACAGTCAAAAATTAATATATTACGCTCTGATGTACAACCTTTATCCAAACCATACGCCAGTGCTGCGGCTGTCGGTTCGTTGATAATTCTCTTGACATTCAAACCGGCTATTTTACCGGCGTCTTTGGTAGCTTGTCTTTGAGCGTCATTGAAGTAAGCAGGGACAGTAATAACGGCTTCGGTGACTTCGTAGCCAAGATAGGTGCTGGCAATTTGCTTCATTTTGGTTAGAACCATGGCGGATATTTGTTCTGGAGAATATTGTTTAGTCTCGCCCAAGTGTTCTACTTCGAAGTAGGGTTTGCCACCGACGGACTTTAATACAAAAGGCCAATGTTTTAAATCTGCTTGTACTGTTGGATCTGTAAATTCTCTTCCAATTACTCGTTTGGCATCAAAAATAGTGTTTGCCGGGTTAAGCGCTACCTGAGACTTGGCCGAATCTCCAACTAGATGCTCAGATTCGGTAAAAGCCACGAAAGATGGAGTGGTCCTATTACCTTGATCATTAGCTATGATCTCCACTTTGCCATTTTGCCAAACTCCCACACAACTATATGTCGTGCCCAGGTCAATACCGATTGCGATCTTTTTATTCATTTATATATAACCACAACTACATATCTTTAAATTCATTTTGAACACAGGTTGGGCTCTGATTATATACTCTGATTATATACTCTGATTCTATACTCTGATTATATACTCTGATTATATACTCTTGTAGAACTTCCATCTCATATACTTGCAAATGTTGCTCCAGATCTTATCATGCTGCCGGAGTTTGGCGTTGTTTTTCAGTAGGGGGAAGTAATCAATGTAATCATCCAATCCTAATAGTTCACAAAACTTGTGCAAGACGTATGAATAATTCAAGAAATTCTTTCTCTCTGGTGGACAATAAATGGCAAATGGTTTTTGAATATCTTTAAACATTTTCTTGATTCGCATTTCATCTCGTCTGCTGAAATTGGGTGGTTCTTTTTTGTTGATGATTTGTAAAATGTGAGGAACATGTTCGTAGTACTTTCGAAGGTTAAGTTTTTTTAGGATTTTCCTCAAGTAAAAGATATCCAAATCGTCTTTGTTGATTTTGCGTTTCTTGAGCTCTCTTGAAACAGATTCGAATACTCTGGGTGGAATATCTGTCGATTCTTTTGCTTGCAATTGACTCAAAATCTCGGTCAAATGATTAATTCTCTTGTACGCATACGTCCCAGAGTCTTGTGTGGGTTCTTTGTAATTGGGTTTTTCCACTACTGTAAAAATCTTATCTGAAACTCCGCATTTTTTACAAACCATGTAACCATCCGATTGACTTAAGATTTTTTCACCGTCACAACCTGGCATATAACATTTGGATGTTTTGCCATTGGATAATTTTCTGTGTGCGACGTCAATGATGTTCAAATAATTTTCATACAATTTCGCCCGACTAATTTTAGATTTGGGTATAGGACTTGACTCTGCAGTGGTTTTTTTGGCGGTTTTGCTGTTGGATTTTTTGACAGGTTTGGTTTTTTTGGTAGATTTTGATTTCGGAGCCGTTTTAGACTTCGAATTCGCCGTAGGCTCCGATTTTTCTTTGGGATTAGTAGTTATTTCATTTGCTTGCATGAAATAAGTCAGAATGTTTTTCTTTCCGCCGTCGGTTATCACTCCGCTGACTACCAGTTCTTCTTCAATTCCATCATCAATAATATCTTCATTGTCATAATAATGGACCAAGGTGGGGAGAACTTTAACTATGTAATTTAAGGGCTCCGTACAGTTCTCAATTGACACGATTTCTGTTTTGAGTTTATCAATGACGTCCATTAGGTGGGCTTTTCTTCGAATATCTTCGTGAGTGAATTTGTTTGGATTCGTAGACATCAATTCGCCTAATTCTTGCTCGAAGTTGCACAATCTCTCTTTCTTGAGAGGAAGCGATTTATCCAATTTTTCAAACCGAGTCAATCGTTCGGTATGTTTTTGGTCCAGGGTACCTTTCTTTTTCTGACTCTGCTTGGAATCCACTCTTCTACCCTTGGGCTTTGTCATTGGTCTATATATTAGATAGATATCAATGCAACTTTTATATGAGTTTTGTATTCGTAGAAATTTCATTTCTACTCATAGCCGACTCTGTTAGAGTCGGCTATTTGCTTTTAGAAGAAGTATTATGAGTGTTGTATTTGCTTATTGTAATAAGATTGTTAACAAAATGTTACATTATAATATGAATTATAATACAAATTATGAGTTTAGGACAGGAGCACAGAATCAAACAATTGGCTAATGAAATTCACAAAGTAGAACATCAACTCGGTAGTGAAGCTCGTAGAATGGAACATAACCTTAGTAGTGAAATCAGATGTTTACATCAAAAGATTAAGGGGATTAATGCTCCATTTCCGCAAGCTGTTTCTGGATTTCCTGGTGCTGTTGTTTTATCAGGAAACACAGTTCCAGCTCCATCCATTGGAAAGTTGAATGATGTCTATATCGATAACGCTACTGGTGACTATTATGCAAAGACTTTATGTGGATGGGTTTTCAAAGGGCATTTCACCAAAATTTGGGACGGAAATGGACCTCCTCCCAGTAATTTGGGTGGTCCAGGAGACCTGTATATTGATAATCTTACTGGCAATTACTATATCAAGGATGATGGAACATGGGTTCTGAAAGGGCCAAATATTGATATTTTACTCAAGTACTGGACGGAATTACAGAACTTGACAGATCCCCAAGCTATATGGACTCCCAAAGCCAGTGCTTTTGTAGGACCCGATGTTAGTGCCACTATTGCTCCGCTAGGTCTGGGTAGTTTTAGAACGTCTCAAACTGGCAACCCCAGAGGACAAAATGCAGTTGATCTACAAATGGTTCGTTCGAGTAATACACAAGTAGCTTCCGGAAACGACTCGGTTATTGGCGGAGGATCTGGAAATACTGCATCCGGTATAGAAGCTACCGTGGGAGGCGGATCCAATAATTTTGCCACTGGAAATGATTCTACTGTCAGTGGAGGAATAGGCAATGTGTCGAATTTTCAAGGCAGTTTCATAGGAGGGGGAACATCCAATCAAGTTAATGGTACAAATGGTGCAGTATGCGGTGGTACCGGAAATGCGGCCAACAATATAGATGCTTTTATTGGCGGAGGTTCGAGTAATACTATTAGTGGTCTAAATAGCGTGATTGGTGGGGGAGATAGTAATAACATCACTGGCACGTATTCGACAATAGCGGGCGGCCAATCCAATATAGCGGCGGTTCAATATTCTTCGGTAGGTGGCGGACAAAATAATCAAGCCACTGCCGGTTTTTCAGATATTGGAGGAGGACAGAATAATTTAATTATTGGTTTATATTCCAGTATTGGCGGAGGATTTGGTAACAATATTTCTGGCATTTATTCTCAAATTGGAGGTGGTCGTAGTAACACTGTTGGGAATCAATATTCTGTGATTGCCGGAGGTGATGGGAATAATTCAACCGGAGACACTACCACTATTTGTGGTGGTCATGCTAATACGGTAAATGCACAATATGCTACTGTTGGAGGAGGAAATATCAATACCGCTTCAAATCTGGCTGCGACTGTCGCGGGCGGCAACTCTAATACTGCATCTGGAACGTATTCTGCTATCGGAGGAGGCAGTGGCAATACAGCGAGTGATTATGCATTTGTAGGTGCCGGGGCCACCAATCAAGCCACAGGAGCAAGTTCGGTGATTGGCGGCGGTAACACAAATCAAGCAACCGCAACACAATCAACTATTGGTGGAGGAAATAGCAATACGGCCAGTAATCAATATGCAACTGTTGGTGGAGGTAATACCAACACTGCTTCACAATTAGGTGCAACGGTGGGAGGCGGTTCTTTCAACACAGCAAGCAATACATACGCAACAATAGCTGGAGGTCTGAATAATCAAGCTCAAGCCACTCAATCTACGGTGGGAGGAGGACATTCAAATACCATTGACAGTACGGCAACTTCGGCGACTGTTTCCGGAGGAGAATCTAATACAATAAATCTCGCGGCATCATGGGCTACTATTGCGGGAGGAACATCCGGAACTATCGCCGCGAATGCAACATATGCTGTTATTTCTGGTGGCAATACGAATACTGCGAATAATACATTGTCCACTATTTGTGGAGGATTTCACAATAGCATATCAGCCAACGGTGCTACTATATGTGGTGGCACTAATAATGTCGTTGCTTCGGGTGCAACAAATTCCATTACTTTGGGAGGAGATTCATTATCGACCACTTTTAATTATAGTGTGGCATGCGGAAATAAAAATGTGACTGGTCTGATTTCTGGTGTTGAACGCGTTTTTATGTTAGGAGATCCAGCGGGAACTGGAACTAATTTATTTTCGATAGACGCCAATGGTAATTCACATATTACTGGTGCCTATTTGGGTGGTGGTGCCGATTATGCTGAATATTTTGAAAGTAATGATAGTGTTAAGTACCCAATTGGTACTAGTATCGTCTTCACGGGTTCCGATCAAAAAATCAGAATAGCTGTATCTGGAGATATTCCACACGGTGTTATATCAGATACTGCTGGCGTGATTGGAAATGCAGTAGAATCCGATTGGAAAAATAAATTCATTAAAACTCAAGTTCCAGAAGATACTTTCGAAAACGTGTTCGAATACAAAAAAGTTACAGAGAACACAGAAACTATTCGCGATGGAAAGATTTACATCGAACCAGTTGAAAAGACAATCCGAGTACCAGTTTTGGAAGAATTGGAATTGGTTCACAATGGTCAAGTCATCGGTACCAAAAAAGTACACAAATCAGTGAAAACTGGAACTGTGCAAATGGTCAAATTGATGTTGAATCCAGCCCATGATTCCACCAAGAAATATGTAGCTCGATCACTTCGACCCGAATGGAATGTCGTAGGTCTTCTCGGTGTGGTGAAAGTTCTGAAAAACGCTCCGAAAGCTCCTCAATGGATTCAAATTGCAGCGTTTACAGACAAAGATTATGATATGTATTTAATTAAATGATTTTTGGATTAAATGAATTTAAAAATCATTTGTGTGTATTCATACTCTAACAAACTGAGAATAAAATCTGTAATAATATATATATATACTTATGTCACATCAGAATGCTCGGTTTGCTCGTTTGGAAAATAACATGAAAGAACTCCAATGTAAGGTTGATAATTTTAAATGTTCTCCTGCCATATCTGGAATCCCAGGATCCAAGATTTATTCAGGAAGTACTTTGCCAAATCCACAGTTTGGTGGCATTGGTGATATGTATATAGACACTACGACGGGGAATTTCTATATCAAGACTCTTTGTGGAGGATGGCACACTAGTACACCTAATGGACATGTCCTTCTGCAGTATTGGGTTGAGAGTCAGACTCAAGATCCGCAATCGATATTTTCACCCAATCCAGCAGCATTCACTTCTCCAGACGTGGATGCTACCATCACGCCCTTGGGACTGGGTAGTATTCGTGGTTCTCCTACAGGCAACACCAGAGGATCCAATGCAGTCGATCTTCAAATCAGTCGGGACAATAATAATCAAGTAAGTTCCGGAAATAATTCTGTTATTGGAGGAGGACAGAGCAATACCGCCAGTGGGGACATTTCTGTTGTCGGTGGAGGTGTTCTCAATGTAGCATCTGGTGATGTATCATTCATTCCAGGTGGTGTCCTTAATTCTGCGGTTTTTGATTTTTCAAATGCGAATGGCTTATTTTCATACTCTGCTGGTGCATTTTCGTCTGCCAATGGTTTGTTTGTTGGGGCAATTGATGATTTTAGTTTTGCCACTGGATTATTCAATGAGCCGGGTTCGATTTCAGGTAATCCGCGTCAATTCATGGTTGGTGGAGGGAATGATCCATCTTCGCGATCCAACTTGTTTTCGGTTGATGCCGCAGGAAATATTCATGTCCCTGGATCAGTCATTTCTGGTCCAGCAGATCATGCCGAATATTTTGAAAGTAATGATAGCGCTAAATATCCGGTTGGTATGAGTGTAGCTTTCACTGGAGCTGGTCGTAAAATTAAGGTAGCGGGAGACACTGATGTTCCTTTTGGAGTAGTTTCACAAAAACCCAGTTCCATTGGCAATGCTGCTGAGGGTCATTGGAGTCAGAAATATATTCAGACTCAGGTTTCGGAAGATGTGTATGATGTTGTGTATCAAACAGAAACAATCCCTTATCAAATGGATACTTTTAAAGATGGTCAATATATTCGGACTGTTCAAAATTTCCCCAAGAAAGTAGCTGTTATGGAAGAAGTAAATGTCATTCAAGATGGCAAACCAGTGGGCAAAAAAACGGCTCCTAAAAGAGTCAAGACAGGGACCCGTATTGCGACTAAATCTACTCTGAATCCAAATTTTGATTCTAATAAAACTTATGTCCCCCGTTCACAACGGCCAGAATGGAATGTCATTGCAATGATTGGAGTTGTTGATATCCTAAAAACAACTCCGAAGAATCCGTCGTGGACTCTAATTGCGTCTCCATCTACCAATGACGATCAGTATGATACTTATTACATTCATTAAGTTAAATACATTACAGTCTAATAAATTTAACTCAATCATTTTTGTATATGGTATCTTCGATTCTGGTACACCAACCGTGTTGTTCGGAAAATGGCCATACAATATATTTGTGTGGTCTCTGAGTGTAACAGAATGTCCGCCAGATTCTATAAAATCCATCCGATTCATCTTTTAATGTCTTGATGTCATCGGCAGTTGCATCTTGTCTGAAAACAGAATTGCCATCTTTGTCTTCAAAAATTACTGCCCAAAATTTGTAATCTGTGTAGGGCAAATATTGTTCATGGATATTGATGCAATGTTTGAAAACAGTGACAAAGGACTTTTCATACTCGGTCGGATCATCTATCGAGGGGTTGGGCGGCAGTTGATCCTTTAAAGTATGTGTTTGCACGCCTCTTGTTCTGAAACATATTCCAGCATATTTTTCATAATCGACCAATGATCTGACTGGACCAAAACCATATCTCTGAAAATCAAGATCGTTAGTTACACCGTCTATACCGAGTAATTTACGTAATCGAGAGTGTGATTGTTTATTGCGCTCTCCCCAACTCAAACAATCATCCCAATGTTTTTTCCGATATTTTCGTGTATATTCATGCCACGCGATTAACTTATGTGGAGTAAACAAGTCATAACCCCATGTATATGCTCTGACCGTGATAGAAATCTCTTCTCCATGGAAATAATAATTTGGGTCATGAGGTACTTCTTTGCAAAAAATTCCTAATGTAAAACAAAAATGTGCCGAATAAAATCTACTCGGAAGAGGCAACGTTAAGGATGCATAGTTATCAATTTTGCCTGGCGAGAAAAATATAACTCCTTCTGGAATAAATCTGTCAAAATTTAATTTCCAAGGTTCCATTATTCGTTCAGTTGGGTCATTTGTCGGGTTAAAAGATGGAAGGTAAGTTGTCAATAACGGTTTGGAATGTCCTTCTTGTTGTAACTGTTTGATCATTTGTATGAGTTCTTTGTCCCAATCCTGGACAAATCGATGATGTGAATCTAATTGTAATGTAAATTCCTCATTATCATAATACTGTTGTATTTTATTTCGAGCCCAACACACACCTTGAGAATCCTTGTGATTGATGTCGATTATTTTAAACCGAGAATCATTATTGTATTCGTCTAAGGTGTCCCATGTGTCTTCAACCGAATGTTGCCATGCAATACAAAATACCAAATTTTCTGGGCAATACGAATTTTTGAGACAATCCTTTATTGTGGGCAAAAGTTGGTTATCTCTATATGATGCTATTTGAATAAATATCTTCCCTGATTTCATTTCTATACATCTGAAGTTAAAATTCTATTGCAATGAAACTAATTTTCCCTTCTTTCAGAACTGTTGTAATAATGAATTCTGTCATGATTGATAGGGGATAATAAGAGAACAGCCACTTTTAACAAATGTTTTTCCTTGTGTTTTTGGAATACAAGACTCATCCATGTTTGTTCGTATGGATATGCAAACCTAGGTTCTAGAAATACTTTTCGGTTACCTTCTTTGTTGAACCACATGGGCCAGTTACAATAATAAATTTCACCTTCTATGTATGTTAGGTCTTCCGATCGTTTGATATTTGTGAATTGTGTCAGAGGTGGATTCGGATCAAAACCTATTTTGGGTTTGTTGGGTTTATCTGGAAAATATTTATGTCTGATATCATCTGTGACATTGTACCACGCCCATTGAATCTCATTACCGCCATAAACTTCGGTAAAATTCAGTTTGAGGAAATCATATTTCTCTTTATGCATTATTTTCAGTGTTCGATCGTATAGATTCGGGACCCATTTTCTAAAGCCGTTAAGACAAAATTTGTTCCCACTCACTTGAATTTCGTGTAACAACATGTCATCTTCAAAGAAAATATAATAATCTGCATCACTTTGATCAAAATGGTCGGCCACAAATTGTCGTCCTCTGCAAATTCCAAGATTACCTTTTTTTATTTGTTCAAAACCATATTTTTCACATAGGGTGTCATACGCTTCGAAAGTTGTTTCGTCGGTGGAGTTATTTAATACAATTTTTCGGGGTTTGTTTAGGAAATCTGAGTCCGAATTTTCAAATGAGTTTAGTAAGTATGCAAACTGTTCAGGAGAATTGTATGTAAGGACGTACAAATTAGTGGTGATCGCCGAAAAAGGTTTGGTGATCGTGGTGGTAAACAATGCTTCTGATATTTTATCAAAATCAAAGCCAGAAATCAATTCGGGATGTTTATGAGCAATAATTGTAAAAATACATTCTTCGGTTCCCATCAGGTTATCATTTAATGTTTGTTTTAAATAGTGATAATACAAATTATTTATCTCAGTGATAGAGGTGTCGGTTCCTCCGAAAATTTTTCCACTACACACATATTTAACAACATCCACGTCACAATACTTCGCCAGTTCTGTTCGGTTGAAACCATCTACTTCAGTAGAACTATTCTGATAGGGATAAGACAAGATAACAAATTTATTAACAGAATTAACATATGATGCCAGATTATTGAAGACTGTTTCATGAGTAATATCCGGAGATTCTCGAGTCCAACAGACTCGAGAATCTGCGCATATTGTCGGAACCTTTGGTTCCACAATATCCGGATCAGTCCAGAAAAAATAAGTAGAGTCAAAAGGATTAAATATTTTTATGTCATGCAATAAGAACATTTTGCTCATCATTATTGGATTATACATTTCGATTTGTGCTTGTTTAGATTTGGATAATGATTCTGTTTGGTTATACCAGGAGATATTTTGTCTTATTTGTTGGACCAATGGATAAAATTCGAACCAAGATTTGAAATCGTCCAATTTCCTATGGAAAATTTTGGTATTTGTTTGGTTCCTGTATTTCCATATGAATTCTTCATCCGATGGATCAATGTAAATGCACATATTGTTGGGGCATTTGAGAAGTGTTGCAAATTTTTGTTTATGTGTGTCATACGAATCTTCCGGCACATCACAGTCTAAATTCCATAACCCAGTGACAATAGTAATGGATTTCATATTATACGATTATATATGAATAAAATTTATGGAGATATATCACATTATCACATTTTGCATGATACTATTATTTTAATAGTATCATAACAATGAACAATTATTCATTTATTGATTAAGCAAGTATTGATGTTGAAGATGGTGTAGGAGTCGGGGTTGGTGTGTGTGTCGGAGTGGGAGTCGGAGTTTGGGTCGGAGTTGGGGTAGGAGTTGGTGTGTGTGTCGGAGTCGGCGTTGGAGTCATTGACATTGTCGGTGTTGGGGTAGGTGAAGGTGCCAGGCCGGATGGTGTAATTGTGGGGGTTGGTGTAGGTGTCATTGTAGGAGTGGGAGTCGGGGTAGGAGTAATGGTAGGAGTAATAGTAGGCGTTGGGGTTGGTGTCAGAGTCGGCGTCGGTGTGGGAGTAGGGGTTATAGTCGGTGTCGGGGTCATAGTGGGAGTCGGTGTCGGGGTCATAGTGGGAGTCGGTGTCGGGGTCATGGTGGGAGTTGGAGTCATGGTGGGAGTTGGTGTCATTGTGGGAGTCGGGGTCATAGTGGGAGTTGGTGTCATGGTGGGCGTTGGTGTCATTGTGGGAGTCGGTGTCATCGTTGGAGTCGGTGTAAGTGTTGGATCAGGTATCGGAAGTGTCAAGAGATATGTTGCGGGATCTTGTGGATTTCGTGGATTTCCAAAAGAAATTTTATGTATCGTATGCCCTTTGGAATGAGTGTCGTGGGTTGTGCAATTATCTTTTATAGGAATCCAGTTCATTAATTCTATTTATATATCATATAAATTTATCTATATATTGGCCAACACAAACACTTTGAATCTTAAATGATGTTGTTGATAGAATCGTAGGATTCTAAGAAGGAATGAAAAAAATTATGTGTAATTAATTTGGTATCTGCGCTGTCATCATAGTATCCTTTGTAATGGTGTCCATAATCTGTGTATTTGGTTTTTAGTAATCCTGTCTCAGAATCCATAAATAATGGGGTCGTATCAAAAAATGGTAATCCCATTTCTTTTGCCAAGTCTGATAACAAATTATTGAAATACACAAAATTTTTGGTTAATTGTTCTGATGCAAGATTAGACAATTTTAAGTTTGGGTCGATTTTCGATTCTAACATTTCCATGTCTTGATTGAGAGTATCTTTCAATGATGCCAAATTATTTGTTATTATTCGGATGATATAATCACATACGTTTACATCCATATTATAAGATGGTAAATTGATAGAAGCAATTATCACATTGCTGTTTATCTCTAGTACTTTCTTTATGAATTCACGATATTTATCAATCAAGGATTGACAATACTCTTGAAATGTAAAGGTTTCGTGCTTGAGATACAACTTATGATACATAACGAATTCCATATCGACTTGCCCTAATTTTAGTAAAACTTTGTGTGATTTGAGTTGATATTTTATTATATCAATTATGTATTTACCGTATTCCAGTTTAGAGTCCGTTCTGTTCAAACCGGTTATTGAGGCCGAATCGAGTCCACATACACAGGACTTGAACTTGTGTTCGGCACCCACAAATATGACACAATGAGAATCTCCGAAAACATACACTATATGATCGTTATCACTATTCATATAATTTAGTCACGGAAAATCTTATAAAAGCTTTTTTGATTCGGATCCACCTTACAATAACATGAATCTGTTGGCACGTCATGATACCATGTATCAAATTTCAAATAATTTAATTTGTTTTTTGAAACGATGACTGTCAATAAATCTTCTTCCAGAGTGATTTCGCCCAGATAAAACACTTGTTCAGCCAATTTTTTAAACATGGGATATATTGCGAGAATTTCATTTGGATCACCACCAAAAATACCTCCGATGACGTGCATCTGTTTATCGAGATCGGATATCCGATTCCACCAGCTAGGTATGGCCTGCGAATTGGTTAGTCCGACAAATAACAGTTTTGCTTTATTTGTCTTTTGGAGGTTATCAATCAGCCCGGGTTTACAGAGATTTTTTTGATTTCTTGGCCAAAAAGTGGCGTCATTTGGTCTGACATATCTCTCCATGCCACCTAAAGAATTAGGGAACAGCCCATTATGAAACAATCCGGCATCAATCCAATAGTAATTGGCACTCAGAAAGTAATTACCGTCAATGGTCATTTTTAAGAAATCCATTTTTGATAGGCACAAATGAGTATTTCTGTCATTCAGTATGTGAGAATTACCTGGAATTAGGCCATTTTGGTCAATAATAGATTTTTTTTCCTTAACGTCATAAATCTTGTCAGAAAACATATAATTATTCAAATCGTATTCGATTATCTTGTAATTGGTAAATTTATTCTTTTGAAAGAAAGATTCGATCTTTGGGGATTCGCTTCCATGAGTAAAGACCACTATGTTTAAATCTAAGCTGAGCAAATTTTTGAATGGATTTTCATAATATTCAAACGTATAACCTCTACCACCCATTCTCGAAGTGTATGGAGAATAATAGATAGCTGTCACGATAGTATCTTGCATTATATTATTATTGGTACATAAAATTATATTATGATATTCGAATATTATAATATACAATGTCTGACTTTTTTGATCGAACATTACACTTTTTAGGTCAGAATCAAAAAACTCACAATGTTTTTGTTATAAATATTGGCGCAATGGATGGTATCATGTTTGATGAGATGCACGGATATTCGACGATGTACAATTTCAGAGGATTATACGTGGAACCGATACCATATCTATTTGAGAAATTGGTTAAGAACATGGGGCCGGAGAATTCATTCGAAAATTCCGCAATCGCTGATTATGACGGCGAAATAGAAATGATTATGATTGATCCGAAAGCCATTGACAACGGACTCGTTCATTGTTGTTTTTATGGAATGAGTGCTGTGTATCCGCCTAAGAACGGTTTGGGGAGTGAAAGTGATAAACCAACTGTAGAAAAATATGGACGCCTAATAAAAGTTCCGTGTGTAACTTTTCCAACGTTGATGTCAAAGCATCATATATCTGAATTCGACGTGGTTAAAATCGATGCGGAAGGACATGATTACAAAATATTCAAACAAATTGATTTGGTGAAATATAAACCCAAAGTAGTCCGTTTGGAGTGGATAAATTTATCCGACACAGAACGAGAAAATATCATTGCCACATTTGACAAACATGATTATGTTTATGACATATCCCAAGATATTACTGGAGTGGCCAGACAATTGTATGATCAATTAGAAGCACCATCTATACCGCCATCCGACGCCGACACAGTTACATTAGTTACTGGATTATGGGACATTAAAAGATCCGAATTGGAAGGTGACTGGGCAAGACAGTATCAAAATTATTTGGATAATTTTGCGCGGCTATTAGAAATAGATCACAATATGATTATATTCGGTGACAAATCACTAGAAGCATTCGTATGGCAAAGAAGAAAACCATCTAACACAATGTTCGTTCTAAGAGATCTTGAGTGGTTCAAACATAATGAGTATTATGATCAAATACAAAAAATTAGAACTGATCCCCAGTGGTTCAGTCAAATTGATTGGTTAAGAACTTCGCCCCAAGCAAAACTCCATATGTATAATCCAATTGTTATGAGCAAAATGTTCTTATTGAATGATGCCAGAATATTGGACCCATTCAACTCTAGTCATATGTTCTGGATCGATGCAGGTTTATCATTTACTGTGCATCCAGGTTATTTCACACATGACAAAGTACTATTGAAGTTACCCAATTACATAACCAAGTTTACATTTGTTGTGTTTCCGTATGTCGCCAATACCGAAATACATGGGTTTGCCTATGACAAAATATGTATATATGCAAATAGTGACGTAAACAAGATAGCTAGAGGAGGCTTTTTCGGTGGGCCAGTCAGGACGATTGCACAAATCAATTCGATTTATTATCATTTATTGACAGAGACTTTGGGAGCCGGTTGTATGGGCACAGAAGAAAGCATATTTAGTATTATGATGTACAAATACCCTCACATTGTATCTTATGCAGAAATCATGCCCGATGGCCTATTGTACAAATTTTTTGAAGACTTGAAGAATGATAACATAGTTATTAAGCACTTTTAGTCGTGACTAGTTTCATAATAAATACATGCAATCTGTTGGAGATTATGTTCGGTAACGAATTTGTTTAGATCAAAATATAATCGTTTAGAGGAATCTAATTCAGATTTAATTTTTTCCTTTTGTTCGAACAAATAAAAATAGTATCTGTGATATCCTGACCCTACAGGTGGCGCGGACGGTTTAAATGGGATCACTGTTTGATTGGTGTTAATGATGAGCCAATGTAGTACATTTATATAAGTTGGTTTATCTCTGGAAGGAGCATCTGGATCAACCATTATCATGGTGTACAATTGATCGGATTGTATTTGGAATAAGTCAATATTTCGAAACAGGATTTGGGGTTCGGTTTGTACATTAGATAAGGGGAGTTTTTGACATGGAGTAATTGGGTTTTGATTAAAACGAACTTCCAAATTGTTGTTTAGAGGACAGTATGGTTCAGGTTTGGCCCCACCTATTAATTTCCGTTTCAGTTCTAGATATTTAGTTTTATACTTCATAGCTTTTTGTGCATAGGACATGTTGAATTGATATTCATTTTGTTAGATTTTATATGTGATTATGTCATCTAAAAAATTGATTTTTAAACAATATTGATATAAATAGTACAGTCGACAAAAATGAAAACTATACATCATGCATTCATTTAGTAGGCTATCAATTAATATTGCGATAATTGGAGCAGTTTCGGTAGGAAAATCTACCTTGTTGAATTCCTTGTTTTTGAAAACCTATTCGAGTATGAAGTTATCACGCACCACAATGGTTCCACAAGTCTATCATGAAACTACCGATATTAATCAATACAAAGATAAATCAGCTTCATTTATCAAAGAACATAATGATAAAATCAATCAAGCAATTAAAGAAAAAACCAAAGACGGATCGATATTAAAATTTGAAGATATTGAAGAGATTGAGTATTTTGTTCCAAGAATACCAAATTTTGTAGATTTATTGCCTAACGTATTTTTAAGTATATATGACATACCTGGATTGAATGATAATACGAACGATGAAGCCTATTTTAAATATGTTACATCAAATTTTTACAAATTCGATATCATTGTTTTTGTTGTTGACATAAATTCGGGACTCAACACGTCTGCAGAAATTCAAATACTTGAAACAATAACTAAATTAATCAAAGATAACAAAATAAAATATGATATGGACAAACGTTTAGTAATCCTGGCTAACAAATGTGATGATCTATTGTTGGACGAGAACAGTGAATGTCAAATGAATACAGAACAACAAGAAAATTTAGATCAAATGATACAAATTATAAAAAACAGAATCAAGAAAATACATCCTGAATGTAAATATGATATCATTCCAATATCTGCTGAAGATTCATACATGTATCGTATGATAGGTTCGGGGTCAGTCAATCAGCTAGATATGAAATATGTCAATAAAATAGGAATCAACGAATATGGGAGAAAAAATTGGAACAAAAAGTCGGATACCGAACGAAGAAAATTAATTTCTGACTTGATCGATAATAAAGAATTGGATATCACTGATCGATTGAAAACTGTGGGATTTGATAACTTATCTAATGTATTGAAACATATTATTGAATCGAACAATAAATTAACACAGTATGAATGGTTACTCGATAAAATTAAATATGATGTAGATACACTTAAAAATAGTAACAGCCGATTGGATATATCGGAAGATCTAATCAATTTCACTAAAAATTACAATAAAATACCACAATTAAAAAAGGAATATGAATTTTTGCATAAAAAAGATTTGGAAATAGTCACCAATAAATTAGTCGAATATGTAGATTTGTATAATAAAATTGTGGAACAATATCTTAATTCTTGTCAAATTGATAATTTAAACATAATCATCGTATTCATAAAAAAGATAATTTATATTTTTGAACAAATTGGTATATCCTGCTCCATTTATTATCGAACAATTGAACTAAAAAAACAGATTCAATTCGTGTTGATCAAACATATTGTTGATAGTACAAAATTGTCGCGTTTGAGTAGTAAAGAATGTATAACGATTATTGATAAATTATATCGTAATGAATCTCAGGATTTGTATAACCAGATCAAGACTATAATTCTTGATTCCACACATTTTCTTTATGAACAAAAGGAAGAATTGATTAAAATTATTCATTATGTCAAAAGTAATAAATATTTGTCCGAATATCAAATTATAAATATTAGTTGTCATGCATTATTGCAAAGATATGCGCATATATGGATTAATCATCAGAATTGTCTTCCTCTTGAGACATGGTATGAACTTGATTTGTTTTGGAATAATTTGATAATTCCAGTAAAAAATCCATTTTATGTCATTCTTACACAGCTTAAATTATATTTTGAAACACACGTAAAACAGTGCGTTACTGTAGATAAAATAAATTATTTTAATAGATACTACACTACGGACCACTATCTAATATTTGAAACCACGATTGTTTCCCTCATTAATGAGTTGTGTAAAGAGAAAATTATATCAAACTACGAATCTATTAAAGTAAATATTGACATTCATAACATTGAAAAATTAGAATTTCAAAACAAAACATATTATGCTCTCCGAAACGAATATGACTTGTTATTGCAAAATAAGGAAATTACAAAAGCTTATGATATCAAATCTGTCAAAATTCCGGAGACCAATGATTTGATCAAAAAGTACATTGACGAAAATTTCGAAAGCAATTGAATTAATTCATTTTAGTCTCACTAAAATGAATTAATTTTCATTGTTTCTGAGGCCAATAATCCAAATGAACTTTCGCAGCTTCGGTTTCCAGCATGGGTCCAACTACTTCAATGTGTCGCTTGCATCTAGAAGTAATGTCACGACACGGAATTGGCAGTGATCCCCCTTTGGCAATTTCAGACATTCGTTCAGCGGAACACCCGTAAACTATTCTACCGATCTTAGATCGAATGATTGCCGCAGTACACATCACACAAGGTTCAGTAGAAGCGTATAATGTAGATTTGGCCAGTATTTCGGTTGGAATTTTCTGCCGAGCCACAATTCGAACTGCATTCATTTCGGCATGACAAGTTAGGTCTTCTCTCAACTCGGAATTTTCTGCACTGGCCAGGAGATTTTTATCAGCATCAATTATGAGTGCTCCAAATGGTTGATTTTGATGTCGGACTGAGTTTCTAGCCAATTCAAATGTTTGGCGCAAATATGTTTCGTCTTGTGACATTGTGAAGATATTGGAATTGTAAAGATATTGGATCAAATTTGAAATACAATTATCATGATGATTATATTTCAATTTTTTATGCAATTTGAGTAATTACTAGATGAGCCGAAACTGGGTCTGCTCCTCCTGCAAGGGGGGTAATAGTTAATGCAGTGCTGTTTCCAACTGCATTGATGACAGATAATACACTGTTGACACCCAATGTTGTTATCAAAGATAATCCAACTATTTGATTGGTAGCTGTGGCTCTACCTACGACTGTAGCGGTTTGAGCGGTGGCATTCAATTTTAATTGCAATTGACCGGGCTCAGTCACACTAACTTGAAATAAAACTTGGTATGTACCTATATTTGGTAAATTAAATGTTGACGCCGTAAGTCGAGTTATTATTCCATTGGAAGGTCCATTTTGGGGGAATGAAACTGCGGTTCCTGGGGCTACCGTTGCAGCATTATCTCCTGGCATCAATGCAAAGAAATCAGAAAAATTGGACACAGCCCCAGGCCCTGTAGGGCCCGTGACTCCTTGTATACCCTGTGGACCCTGTGGTCCCGTAGGTCCTTGTGGGCCGGCTGGTCCGGTTGCACCAGTCGGGCCCGTAGGTCCTTGAATACCCTGTGGCCCTTGTGGTCCAGTTATTCCTTGTGGTCCCGTTGCACCAGTCGGTCCAGTCGGTCCAATAGGCCCAGTAGGTCCTGCAGGTCCCGCAGGCCCTGCAGGTCCAGTAGGTCCAGTCGGTCCAATTGGTCCGATCGCGCCAGTAGGTCCAGTAGCGCCGGTCGGCCCAGTAGGACCTTGTATGCCTTGAGCTCCTTGTGGACCAGTCGCTCCTTGTGGGCCAATTGAACCCGTAGCTCCTGTAGGTCCAGTAGGTCCGGCAGGTCCAGTTGCACCGGCAGGTCCAGTTGGTCCTTGTGGACCTTGCGCACCAGTAGAGCCAGCTGAACCAGTTGCTCCAGCAGGTCCAGTCGCGCCAATAGGTCCGGTTGGTCCTTGTATTCCCTGAGGCCCTTGTGGTCCGGTTGGTCCTTGTGGACCCTGTGGGCCGGTTACTCCAGTTGATCCGGTTGGTCCTTGTATACCCTGTGGCCCTTGAGGTCCGGTTTGTCCTTGTGGGCCGGTTGGACCTGTCGGACCGACAGGTCCAGTGTCTCCTTGTGGTCCGGTTGGTCCCGTTGGTCCTCCAGATGGTCCGGTAGGGCCGGTAGCACCAGTCGCTCCATTGATACCCGCTGGCCCAGTTGGTCCTGTTTCACCATTTGTACCAGCTGGTCCGGTCGGTCCCCTGAGTCCCTGAGTTCCACACACAATGGCAGGACGGCATTCATCTTCTTTACATGGCTTATGACATGGTTTTTCTGGTCGACATGGATTGTCGAAGTCATATTTGCCGTATTTATCAAAATTCGGTCTGATTCCTTGCCGCATTTATATGTAATTTGAGTAGAAATTTATTTTTAGTTTCGACAAAATTTTTTCGGTTAGAATACGTTTGACAACCCAAAACTGTAGTTCACTTTCATAATTAGTATTGAATTTTAAGAGATATATTCCACCCAAATTAATTCCCGAATGAGATTTGACCAATTTTTTTGTTGATATCTTTATCAATAAAAAATTAATTACGTCAGATAGTTTATGCTACTTGGGTAATGACCAAATGAGCTGAAACCGAATGTGTACCTCCTGCAAGAGGGGTAATTGTTAATGCAGGACTGTTTCCTGGAGGATTAATTACAGATAACACACTGTTGATAACACTTGTTGTTACTAATGACGCTCCAACTATTTGGCTAGTACCTGTGGCTCTACCTACAACTGTATTAGCTAAAAGGCCTGCATTTAAAGTCAATGCTAATTGACCGGCTTCAGTCACACTAACTTGAAATTCGACGTGATATGTACCGATGTTTGGTAAATTAAATGTTGTCGGTCCAGTACGAAGAATTACTCCATTTGTGGATCCATTTTGAGGAAATGAAACGGCAGCTCCGGCAGCTACCGTCGCAGCATTATCTCCTGGCATCAATGCAAAGAAGTCGGAAAAATTTGTCACAGTCGCTGGTCCGGTGGGGCCAGTGCCCCCGGTGGGTCCAGTCACTCCTTGTATTCCCTGCGGTCCTTGTGGGCCTGTTTCACCGGTTGGTCCAGTTGGTCCTGTCTGACCCCGAAGCCCTTGAGCGCCGAATACCATAGGAGGGCGACATGGCTTATGACATGGTTCTTCTATTTTACATGGGTGCACACATGCAGGTCTGCTGTGATCATTCGAATTATGTCTATTTTCGGATCGTCCTTGGCGCATCTATATGTAATTTAATTAGAAAAAATTTTTTAACGGATATTTAGGCCGTTTCTTAACTGTGCCAAGTGACTCATGCAATTTGAGCTATGACAAGATGAGCTGAAACCGGATTTGTACTTGAATCACCCGCAAATGGAGTGATTGTTAATGCAGGGCTGTTTCCAAGAGGATTAATTATGGATAATACGTTGTTAATAGAGGTTGTCGGCACTAAAGATATTCCAACTATTTGACTGGTTCCCGTTGCTCTACCTGCGACAGTGCTACCTTGACCGACACCACCTAATGCCACTTCCAATTGACCAGCTTCAGTTATACTGACTTGAAATAAGACTAGGTATACACCCACGTTTGGTAAATTAAATGTTGACGCCGTAAGACGAGTAATTACTCCATTTGAAGCTCCATTTTGAGGGAATTGAACTGCGGTTCCTGCAGCTACCGTTGCCGTATTATCTCCCGGCATTAATGCAAAGAAATCGGAATAATTCGTTACAGCAGGTAATCCCATAGGCCCTATGGGACCAACGGGTCCTTGTATACCTTGTGGTCCCTGAGGACCCTGAGGACCGGGACATCCGGGACATCCTTGAGGTCCACACGCAATGGGAGGACGACATGGTTCTATACACGGATTATAACACGGATCTGCACATACATACTGGGAGTATCGATTGTAAAAGCCTCGACTCATTAGATATATAATTAGAACGCATAAAACTTTTTAGACAGGAGGGAGATTTTTGTGCGATATAAAACTTTTTATATGGTACAAAACTTTTTTAATTAATTGTAATGTGCTTCATTGTCAACACATTTGGGAGGGAACACGTGAGTTTCTGTAACATCGATTCCTTCCAAATATCCTTTGTTGACCAATGCAAATGTTTTGCACGACCCGCAATCAACTTCTATTTGTTCGATGCCCGATTTGAGTTTGCCATCTGATCTTATTAGAGCTATATTTAAAAAACATCTGGGTTCGTCAGAGGTTGTGCCATTGTCGGACGGTCTTGACATTCTACTTTTAGAATTCCATTTGATTCTGTGTCGAATCGGCACACAAGGTTTGTTATGGAATGTATATGTCGCTTTGTTGCCGACACATTTGAAGGGTTCTGGCCCTATGTATTTGAAGGCTTCCGGTCCTGGGATAGTAGACATGTCGTGATTGAGGTGGTATGATTGATGTCGGCGGTTCGGTGCGGTGTTCAGGCGGTTGGAGTTTCAATTTTTTGTTGGGTGGATTCTGTGAAGAATTTTCTAAATTGTTAACAGAATTTGTAATTATGCGGTTGGATTGTTATATGTGTCAGGCACCTCGTAATCGTATTTGACCAAACATTCCTTTAGTTTTCGACAAATCCAAAGTTTGTCTGATTGAGGAAATCTAAGGACGTGGACTGTGAGTATTTCATTGATAGTCCCATCAGATTCATCATCCACAAAAAAATAGTCATGTAACCATGCATTTTCTTCACAAGGCAATGAATGGCATGCTCGATGATATACGTAGTTTTCTGACTCAATACCTTCAAAAATAATTCTAAAAAAACGCTCCATCATGAACATTATTGGAAACTCGATCATTATGTAACCATTGGGAATATCATTTTCACATGAATCGAGTGTGTCGATTCCACATTGCCACATGAGTTTTAGTAACCTGCCAATTTTTTTGTCGACAGTGTGTGTTTCTCCATCGTATTCAATGTCGACTTTTTCATGTTCTTCGTGATCTTCATCTTCATCATCGTCACTATCATCAGCTTCCACTTTTAATATATGTTTAAATAGTTTGAGTGTTCTAATTGGAATCTCTTGATCAGTATTGGGAAAATATTTATCTATGTATTCGGCCAATTTATTGACAGCTTCTTCTTTGGGAAGACATTCTAGTTCATCATCTTCGGTGTCTGACATGGAGGGATATTGGTATGATGGTTGATTTGTTTTTATATTCTGATTTTATTTGTCAATTTTTTTAGATTTTGTTAATAGAATAATACTATTCATAGTTGTATGTATCAGGAATATTATAATCATACCTAATCAAACATTCTTTCAATTTTCTACAAATCCATGATTTATCTTTTTTAGGAAATTTGAGGTTATGTACGGCGTTTATTTCAGTAACATCCTCGTCTGAATCATTCTGACAGCCATTATCTCTAAAAAATTGGTCATATAACCATGCGTTTTTAACATATTTTGGTGAGTGACATGCTCGTTGGTATATATCATTTTCTAACTCGATTCCTTCAAAAACAATTCTTAAAAATCGTTCCAACATGAACATCACAGGAAACTCAATCAATATATAGCCGTGCAGTGTATCATCCCCACATGAATCGTATACATCAATTCCACATTGCCACATGAGTTTGATTAGTTTGCTAATATTTTTGTCCACCGACTCGATGTGCCCGTTGAACTCGATTCGAACTTTTTCATGATCTTGATGATAATCATGATAATCGGTGATTTCTGTTTTTAGCACATGTTTGAGCATTTTGACGGTTCGTATTGGTATTTGGTCGGCTGGGTTTGGAAAATATTTATCCACATAATAATTTAGTGTATTAACGGCTACTTCTTTGGTAAGACAACTTGATCCATTATCTTCATTATCTGTCATGGGGGAATACTAATATGATCGTTGTTTCATATATAAATTATGATTTTATTTATCAATTTTTTCTGGAGTTTCAACAAAGTGCCATTTATATTAAGTATATCTTAATATCACAATGCCACCTATGATATTATAAAGTATATAAAGAGTGGTGACTTTAAATAAATTAAATACGGATATGATTTCTGAAAAGACATGTACTGGAGAGTGTAAAAGATTGCTCCCATTATCTGAGTTTTATTTCCAAAATAAGGCAACTGGACGACGGGAAGCAAGATGTAAAACATGCAAGAGCGAATATCAAAAGAAAAATTCGAAACGATTTTATCAAAGAGATTTGGCAAAAGAATGCACATATCCACCTATAAAAGAGTGCACTAAATGTAAACACGAAAGACCCATTGAAGATTTTTGGCTCAAAAGCGAAGTAAATGGAAGAAGAGATGCTGAATGTAGATATTGTAGAATAGAATACAGAGGAACAAGGAAGGATGAAATAAAAGAAACTCACGACGAGTGGTATTACAATGGGGGAGGACAAGAATGGCACAAACAATATGAAGAAGAATATAAACCACGACGAAACGCTAGAAACAAAGAACGACGCCAAGAAGACCCAAATTATCAAATCAGATGCAATGTGAGAACTCGCATTTATGACTGTTTGAGAAAACAAAATATTCGAGCTGACAAGAAAATTGAGTATTTAGGAATGGATAGTCAACTTTACAACTTGTATCTTGAAGCATTATTTGAAGACGGTATGACAATGGACAATTATGGAGAGAAGGCTGGCAAAAAGTGTTGGCATATTGATCACGTCAAACCATGTGACTCGTATATCTTTACAAGTAAGGAAGATGAATCCGTTTATGAATGTTTCAATTGGAAGAATACACGGCCAATGTGGGGACCAGAAAATCTGGGAAAAAGTTCCAAAGTTGATTGGAAGGTTATTCGTCAACACAAGAAGTTAGTAGAGAAATTTATGGAGACTTATGGTGTCTCTGATGATATGGATGGTACAGATGATGAAGATGATCCAATTTGCACAAGTAACGCAGATGATTGTGATGACGTAGATGATCCACCATGTGATACGAATGATACAGATGACATGGAAGATACAAATGATGCGGACGATTCCGATGACGCTTAATTATTAGTTTTATGAGTGATAAAATTAATAATTGATGTCAAATATCTTCTGTTTTTTGATGCGAAACGTATTTCAAGCGGCAATCCAATGTATTGTTATTTCGTTTTGACAAGAACATACTATTTTGCAATCGATATAAAAAGTTTGTTTTCAATAATAAAAATTTATAAAAATCTTTTTTCTTCTTTAAGAGTATATAAGTAACAATGTCGGGCGGGTTAATGCAGTTAGTTGCCTATGGTGCACAGGACGTCTACTTGACCGGAAATCCTCAGATTACCTTTTGAAAGAAGGGTTGAAAAGTGACTAGTCTCAAAAAAAGTGGATATTTTGGGATAAAACTATTAGTACTCCACGGATCCATTAACTGGATTCATATGTACAGTCGCTAGTCGTAATTACATACATACAACCCCGCCAATGTATGTGTTTTACGGCAACATAATCAAATTGATCTGGAAACCCCTAAAACCTACATTACTAAGTGATTGTGGTAACACAATCATGGCCAAGACTAAACTTGGGTACAGTGAAAATATGTAGGATGACGATCACTATGTGATCCGAAATGGGCAATCAGCAGCTAAAAACCTTATAAATACATATTTATTTTAGTTAACTAATGGAGAAAGGAGATATTTATATGATAACCAATAAAATCAATGGTAAATGTTATGTCGGACAGGCAAAATGTTACACCATTAGAGGTTACAAACACGGCTATGAAAAGAGATGGAAAAGTCATCTTCAAGAAGCATCAAATCATGATGATGGATGTCGGGCACTGAATAATGCAATTCGCAAATATGGGGAAGATAATTTTGAAGTAGAATTACTACACACATGTTTTTTAAAAGATATGGATCAGTTTGAAAAATTTTACATATGGTTTTGTGATACTATGTTTCCTAACGGATATAATATCCGAAGTGGTGGAAAAAATGGTGAACATTGTGAAGCGAGTAGAGAAAAAATGAGACAAAGTAAACTCGGAAAAAACAATCACAATTATGGAAAACCACGCAGTGAAGAAACAAAACAAAAAATAAGTATCGCAAAAAGTGGTCCAAAACATCATTTCTATGGAAAACATCTGAGTGAAACACATAAATTGAATTTATCCAAATCTCACAAAAAAGGACAAAACTTACCAATGTACATTGTGCATGTTGAGCCTCGTCCAGAACATTATTCTTCTTCCGGTTATGCCGTATTAAATCATCCATCAAAAAAGAAAAAATATTTTACTTCAAAAAAGCTAACCGATGCCAAAAAACTAAAATTAGCCAAAGAATTTCTCAACGAAATAAATAATTTATAAGGTTAAATGTTCAACGACTAGATGGTTGTGGGTCTGGGTTTCATAAGGAAATCCAGGCTTAAGGTATAGTCTAGCCCCCTAGGGAAACTTAGGGGTAGTCGCGTCTTCAAAGTGGTGTATCGTCGCCACACAAACTTCGCAGTAGAATCAATCGAACAATTCTTCAGCGGAACCACAAACTTCGCACGAAAGAGTTCATGTGAAATCTCTCGTAACGGAGACTTAATAACACAAATTTTCTTAAAGGTCATTTTGCCTGATGTTACCTTCAATGGTGACTTCACAAAATTCGGCCATGTTGAATTCGCCTGGGTCCGAAGACTGGGCCACTTTATTATTGACGAAACTGAACTTGAAATTGGAGGTTCTCAAATTGACAAACACTATGGTTACTGGATGAACATCTGGTACGAACTCTCCCACGCAGTTGGTCAAGAATACGGTTACGCTAAGATGATCGGTGATGTTCCAGAACTCACCTCGATCAGTACTCTTAGCTGGGATGTTCCAGAAAACACTCTTTTGAAACCATCTTATGCGATGTACATCCCTCTTCAATTCTATTTTTGCCGAAACAACGGTTTGGCTCTTCCATTGATTGCTCTTCAATACCATCAAGTTAAGATCTATGTCAGGTTCCGACCTGCTGACCAATGCTTCATTGCTAGCCAAGCTTTCATTTCTGGAGCCAACACATTCGAACTCGATGATGCTTCTCTCTATGTTAACTATGTCTACTTGGACACTGAAGAACGTCGTCGATTCGCTCAAGTATCACACGAATACTTGATTGAACAACTCCAATTCACTGGAGAAGAATCAATTGGAAACAGCAATTCTGCCAAATACAAACTTAACTTCAACCATCCTTGCAAGGCCTTGTACTGGATTACCAAGCTCGGAAACTATGACGGTGGAGAGTTCATGATCTACGTAGATCACGATTGGGAAAGAGCCCGAGAAAATGCCGCCAAACTCTTACTCTTAGCCGAGTTTGATTTGGACGAATTCGGTTATTTCAATGAAGTCGCAGTCAGCTCCAATGATCAATCTTACACTGGAGACGGTGGAATTGAATACATTGGAATCAATCCGGCTGATCCTGCTGAGGAACCCAAATTTGTCTTCAATGACTCAGCAACTGCCCAACACTTCGATGGATCTGTTTTGATTGGAGTTCTTGCCCCAACAGTTCCATTGTTACAACGCAACCGTGACACCGACTTCAAGGACAAAATTGAAGGAGTTATCAGAATCTTCACTGACTTCGACAATGACGACTTGAACTATCCTGAAGTTGACCACATCACTAGAAACGATTTGACCATCACTGATTTGTCCATCCCAATCACCAAATTCGATTTCGACAACAGAAATCAATACATCAAGGACTTTGACGTCTTTGTTTGGGCACACAACAACTTCGGTCTTTTGATCGACGGTACCATCAACCCTGTCACTGAAGTTCAACTCCAACTCAACGGACAAGACAGACAAACCAAGCGATCCGGATTTTGGCACGATACCGTGGAACCATATCTACACCACACTGATACTCCTCGTGATGGTCTTAATATGTACTCATTCGCTCTCAATCCTGAAGAACACCAACCGTCTTGTACATGTAACTTCTCCCGTATCGACACTGCTCAGTTGAACTTATGGTTCGCCGAGTTCGCCAACAACAAGTACGCCGATGTCTTCTCCGATGTTGACAACAAAGTGTACATTTTCGCGACCAATTACAACGTCCTGAGAATCATGAGCGGTATGGGTGGTTTAGCATACAGTAACTGAGTATACACCCAAACCTAACATTAAAACAAAATATTAATAATTTTTATTGCATTGAATAAAAATTATTAGTATGATTAGACTTCAACATCATAATAATCACTATCGTGATAATATTCCTCACGCTTGTTAATGGTAGTTTTCTTCATTGAGGTGGGTTTACGTTTTTTCGCAACGGGTTTCGGATGAATTTTCTTGACTGTAGTTTTATTGGTGATGATTGTTTTGCGTTTTTTTGGTATGATAATTTTCGCATCTGGTTTCTTCGTTACGGGTTTCTTCACAGGTGGATCATCTGAATCTTCACTAGATTCTTCAAAGACTGTATCGTCTGTATCTGAATGCTGCGTGAGATCCGGCGGATCATCAGAATCACTCAAACTCTCTGTCTCAGAACGTGACATCACTTTTTCACTGTCTGTATTTCCATCATCATTGTCGGTGCCATCATTAGTGACAGCAGATGCGGCTAATTCTTTTAACTTTCTTTTCAAAGATTTGAATTTATTCTTTGTGGAAACAGCGACACTTCCTGTTGTTTTCCATTGTCGTTGGCCATCCGGAAGTAACGGATGTCTATCAATAACGAATGCATCTCCACGTTTATCGGTTGCTGGTTGATAATAACAATGTTTTGGTATCATATCTGGAGTAATTCCACAATTTTTAGGAAGATTATTTCGATGTCTGCGACCAATTTTCTTTGCTGTATTAACAGTCTGTAAATATCTCTTTGATTCATCATCCTCCATATCATCAATGTCATTAACACCACAATCTAGAATTTCTTTGACGGGTATTTCCATTAAATTGGAGTCAGCGCAATCAAAGCGAGAAAGAGTAATTATCTGATTGAAATCACGCATGAGTGTAATTTGTTGGTCAGTGTAATTTTCGATAATTGCTTTATCTTCGAGTAATTCGGGATAAGTATCCGAAATATCCAAGATTATTTTCTTGATTTGAATTAATTTATCTTTCAAGGTTATCTCCTTACTCCGTGTTGATTTCCAGGTTTTTCTCGCGCCATCTTTTTTAAGTTCTAGGACAAATCCATCCCCATGTTTGCCATTTGGTTTGACATAATATACACATTTTGGTATGTCTTTCACATCAACACCACAATCATCAGGTAATACAACAATGCGTTTACGCCTGCCTTGATTTTCGTTCTGTCTTGATTGTGAAATCAATCTCAAATTTTCTTTCCTATTATCACGAGTATTACGATTAATGTGATCAATGGTAAATTTTTGGCCTTTACCTCCTCCCTGTTTTTTGTCCATTATGAGATTATGTAAATAATAAGTTATGGTAATGTGATTTATTTCCTCTTTGTAACCAATATAATTATTGATTTGATACCAATTGGCATGTGCTTCAAGCATTTTATCGCGATCTTCCCAATCTGTTACAAAAAGTCTATCTTCATCATTGAAACGATATTTGTAGACAGCATAGAATTTTCCTTTGAATGAAACCTTGCGTATCTCAATTATCATCCGCTACTCATAAATTATAATTGAGTAATACATACGAATACTGTTTTTCGTTCAATTTTTTCTATGAATATCATAAATAATTATGTATGATGTTCATTATCTATTAAGAAAACCATAACGGAAACACGACTCTGAGAGTAATTTGATGTCTATCATCATGTATCTCATTTCATTAAAAATATAAAATTCCCGAAAAATTGCGGAGTGATATGATTCCTCCCAAATGCCATTATCGTCTTGCTTCGAAAGACAAAACAGAAAAAATCAATTTATCATTGAAACACATCCTTAATTCCCAAAAAAACCGAAAGTACCGATAACAAGTATATAGAGTTATTATTCATGCTAAACATTATCAAAAAAAATCATTAGCGACAAGTAATTTCATTAAACACTGAAAAGAACATTCCCTCTCAGGAGTACGCTGAGTAAATCCATTGAGAACACATTGGCAATCATCATAGAGAAAATGTGTCAAACGCCATCTAAAAAGTTATATGGTGATAGCAAGACGAATAATAAATTTTAATGATTCATTACAAATCAATCATTAAAATCATCGAGTTGGAAAATGTATTATATTAAATACGAACAATATCGCGAATTAAGTACTAGCTCATTTTTGTCAATCAAAACTTTTAATATATCGAAATATTTTATATCATTATTGCATAGAAAAATGATATCCCAAATATCACCAAAACATAAATGTCTTAGTTGATTGTCCAACACAATTTTCAATTCGTCTTCTTCATCTCTAACACTCGTTTGATGAGATATCAAATTAGGAAACTTATTGCGTATTTTTATTATGAAATCATTAACGTCATCGATGTGTCTCATCGAAATACCTAATGTTATTCGATCATAATTACATACCATGTCATAACCAGGATATCTTCGACCTATAAGATGAATAATTTTTTCGTGTTCTGCATCTGTCAATGAACGACCATAAAAATATTTTTCATTAATAGCCCAATCAACCAATTCTAATATTTCTTCATAAAAATCAATCACCATCCGTTTATTAACTTGATTTATGTCAAAGTTATATTTGCTGTCCACTGCGAGATTTGATAAATTCACATTTTGTATTATGTGCGTGAAATTATTTATATGATATGAGGAATATCGAATTTGATCAATCGGCAAAACGTTATGTATGCGATTGGCGTACATGTCAAACTTCTTATTCATCCAGTAAATGTATTCATCTAAAAGTCGATCGGTGACTTTGATCCATTCCATGACATAACATAAGTATGAAATTCGCATGAATTCATGCGCATCTTTTGTAAGTCTATATTTTTTAGTTTTCTTCGACTGAGGAATTGCCAGATTCATAACAACTGTTGTATTCTAGATGTGATATGATGAGAATTCTTTATATCCTAATATTATATCCACCCATGCCAGACATTATTCAAAGAACAAATATTATTCAATTTTTTCTATCACACTCTATTCATGCCGGGCCATAACCTTCATAATCAACCCCATCACCACTCCAGCCCTCTCCTTCCGAACTCCTTTCCAACCCGCCCTCGACCCCACACTCCGCACATACTCAATATATTTCCATTCCGGATGGGATCTCTGCCCATATCCGACGTACAACTTGGCCAACTGACCAAACGTAATTGTCCGGCCCCTCTTCCAGTAAGACAATAAGATATCTTGCGCCACGACACCAAACTTGAACTTACCCCCAGTTAACTTCTTCATTAGATCAAATATCTGTTTATTTCCATTGATATATTGCCCATAATATACCGGCATCTGTTTGGTTGGTCGAATTAGTTTCCCAAACCGAACCACTTTCACAGGTATAATCGTCGGCACAGATTTCTTCCCTGTCAAGACCCTAATAATGTTATTGATAATATTAATTTTTTTATCTGGTCGTCCTCTAACCAGATGAGCATTTCGAGTCTCCACCCAATAATAGAAATCACTTTGGAGCAAATTCGATATCTTTTTTAGCTCGGAAATGTTCAAATAATAGATATCAGTCTTGATTTTGGTTAAGGAATTATTCATAATCTATATTTGCACCAGAAAAAATTGAATTCAAATCCCCAAATAAATCACATTATCATAAATTCATTAATAATGTTCAAACCAAGCTGCTGCTATTTTTCTTCGTGGCCTCCACGTACTCTCGGTGCTAAAATTATCGCTGGGTTGGGTATTTTAATTGCCATTGGATTCGGTTTGGGATTAATTCTATTCATCTTATCTGTTATTACATATGTGACACAACATATTATCACCATGAATATCCTTCCAAATGACATATATGTATGTGACACAAATCATGATATTTTCTTCAATTGCATACTGGCAGGTTTGATGATATTCTGCGTATTAATTCTGAATGTGATACTCATTAGTGCATTATGTTGGCCAATTTATAAGTGGTTATATAAAAGGAATTATTATTTGGGGATTACACTACTAAGCATCGGATTATTACTGGTATATTTCTTTGGTCCAGAGTTAGGAGGTGTACTATTATATCAGATGTTCTATCCATTGCTCCATCCGTTGGGAGTGGCATTTCCTATCAAATGTGAACTATCTTCTTGGGGAAATTTTATGACTTTCCAATGCTTCTTTCAAGGAGTTTACGTATTTCTCATGCTTTGGGTGCTCGAGTTAATTTGTATTGGTTTTTATTATCTGGTACGATGCATCCGACGTAAATGTGATATGTGTGGCAAATATTTTGAAACTCCAAATGTAAAACTTTCTGAACAAGCCAATTATGGAGCTATTCCATCAGACCATGATTCGATTACAGACGTCATAACAACAGATGAATAAGTTAAATCATTATTCGAAGCTATTCTTCAGAATAACTTCGAATATAATCATCTAAAAAAATTGAATTCCAATTCCCAAATGAAACACATTATCAAAATTCTATTAACCACAATGTCCAAACCAAACTGCTGTTATTTTTACTGCTGTTTCTACAAAGTCAATCCAGCCCGCCCTTGGTACTTACGTACTCTCTGTGCCCAAATCTTAACCGGGCTAGCCATTGGGTTAGGTATCTTAATTGCCATACCACTGGCCGCCGGACTCGTCATAGGACTGGTCACACTCATATTATCCGTCATCACCTATGTAACCCAATACATCATTATCATCGATATCTTTCCGAACAAACCAGTCGTATGCGGCATTGATCATAGTATTATCTCTAATTGTGCACTTCCCGGTATGATAATGCTCGCTCTGTTGGTTGCAGACGTTTTACTTATCAATGCATTCTGTGTCCCTATTTATATGTGGTTATGCAAAAAAGACTATTATTTGGGGATTACCTTCCTAGGTCTTGGACTAGTTCCAGTGTATTTCTTTGGCCCGGAATTGGGTGGTATAGTCTTTTATCAAATTTTTAGTCCGGTTGAATTCCCACTTGGTAAATGCGATCTAACTTCTTGGTGGGGGTTTATGAATCTGCACTGTTTTATTCAAGGATTATTATTATTTCTCATGATGGGGACCATTGAGTTAGTCTGTGTGGGAGTTTATTATTTGGGGCGATGCATCATAGGTAAATATCGAACATATGAAAACTATTTTAGCACCGCGTTAGCGAAATCTTCTGAAGCTGCCAATTATGGTACCATCCCGTCAGAATATGATTCTATCACAATCGATACGGCAGATGATAACACAGAGTGAAACTCAAAACTGTTCTTTAGAACAATTTCGAATTTGCCCATCTAAAAATACTTTCGTCGAACACCATTGTATACACTCGAATTAATCTCATATTTATCGCATACATGATTTGGATCCAATGATATTCCATAATAACCCACTACATCGATGATACATCCGACCCAAACAGCTAACCTTGTTTGTCCCCTCACAATTCTTGTACCTAAATTCTCATAATAGTATTGTACAATTTCATAGGCTAAACTATGTAGGTTATTCGCACCAATTGGTAGGACGTTCGTCTCTATCAACATCCGAAGCGCTCCAATTACGAAGTTTCGATTGTGTTGTTTGGCAATATCTTTATAACTTATTATCATTGTTGACTTGGTACGGTATCATATAAACAATATACCCTAATACCAATTATTTGTCAATCTTTTCATTTTCACCACTAGCATAAAAAAATTGAATCCTACAATACGTACAATATCGTTAACACAATATCTGCTCAATACTTAAATAAGTCGACAGATGGATTTTGTCAAGAACGTATCCAATAACGTATGCAACGCTGCATTCAGTGTTTACACAGAGATTTTGTATGGTGTGAAATATCATGGGAATATTCCCAAATACAACGGCAAGTATGGAACTTTTCCGTCAGTCACAGAGGAAGTGACAACCGCACTTATGATCATGTTGCACGGAATGAATTCCAGTTCGGGCCAATTCGCCATGCACATTGAGAAAGTTAAGGAACACAATCAGAATCACAACAATGATACTAAAATGTTCATTCCTGAGATCAATAACAAAGGAATGAATAACCTAGATAAATGCGGAGATGAAATCTATCAAAAGATTGCCAATCAATTGGATTACATGGTGGGTAGGGCATTTATATATTTATCATCGGAATCTCCAATGGAGGTAGAGTCGGTTTGTATTTGTATGAGAAGATCATGGCCAAGTACAATTATGGCAAGTTATTTTTGTCCACAGCAGGATCTCCTTTGAGAGGAACATACATGGCCAATTTGGCAAAAATGTCACGGGTGCATCGGATAACTAAATATCGCGGTAACTCCGATGTACTCGATGAGTTATCGTACGAGAGCGATGTATCGATGGATCTGATCAAAAAATGTAGCCAATATGAATCTTTCCCGACCAATACTAGATTCTATGCATCACGTTCTGATATCATGAATCGTCCTTACACATGTGCCGTGATAGATGGTCATCCAAACAACGTGATCGTGGATGGGATCGGCCATGATGGATTAATCATTTATTATCATCAAGACCAGTTGATGTGGTGTTGGGCGCGGATGACAAATGCGGTAGAAAATTTCCAAACGGCAGAAACGAATAAAATGATTACAGAATAAAGATGCAAATTGTTAATTCGTACCAATATTTTTATTTACATAAATTATTTCTAACCCATATACAAATGATTCACCAACAAAATCAAACCGGAAGAAAAGATTATTATTCTGAATACATTAAATATAAAATAAAATATATTGCGTTGCGGGATAACATGAAGAATAGTATGATTGGAGGTCGGTCAATTCTTCCAATCTCCAATCAACAAATAATTATACACATAAGTGGTCCGTCTGGTTCCGGTAAAACAACATTAGGAAATAAATTGATAGATAAATTTGGTGATAAAATCATAGTCAAAGACGTGGATGATTTAAGAGAGGAATTCATTGAACATGCGTATGGAAGATCGGGTATAATACAAGGAAAAAAAATCGACAAAGAAAATTACCAAAAATTTATCGATAATTTTGTCAAGAAACATAGTCAAAGAAAACCCATTGTATTTGTGGGATTAAACCATATGCCATGGTGGCATAAAAAGTTATATTATAATTTACATTCTGATTACAATTTTTACATAGTTCTGAATTCGGATATTATTTTTAAACAAAAATGTGGACGATTTTTTAATCCTTTATGTAGCGCTGATAGAGATTCAGTAATGGATGATTTCATGAAAAATAAAAGCGATGCATTAAGAAACATACTATCTGGCTTAGAATCTGAGTGTGACTACAAGCTATCGAATGAATATTTAAACATGTGGAACAGAGATTATAAACAACAAGGATATAAATTTATGTCAAGAGAAAAAATATTTGCGGAGGTTTCAAAAATTATTAGAAAAGCATTATTAGTATGAATATTTTTCAACCAATACCAGATTCTACGCATCGCACTCCGATGTCATGAATCGTCCTTACACATGTGCCGTGATAGACGGTCATCCAAACGACGTGATTGTGGATGGGATCGGCCATGATGGATTAATCATTTATTATTATCAAGACCAGTTGATGTGGTGTTGGGCTCAGATGTCAGGAGTGATGGATAACAGTGCCACACAATGAGATTCCAAATATGAAATTATTATTGTTAATGAATTGATATTCATTAACAATAATAATTGCATAAGTCTACATAAGCAGACATGATTCTTCATCGTCTTCGGGATTCGTAATATGTAACTGTTTTAAAACTCGCCATGCGTTTGAAATTTCTGGCATCACCCGCACAAAGAATTCGCGACAAAAATCGTGCATGTATGCCATCATTTCAGTAGATGCTTGATAACTTGTAGTTGCATCACCATTTGTACAATCAGGAATCAAAAGTAAATCCTTTTCAAGTTGCACACAATAATCTTTAATTTGACTAGAAAAATATTCATCAAGACGTCTAGTAAATAATTTGACAGACATACTAGTGGGTTCATGAATGGTAAAAAAGTTGGAACTTTTAAATCGTTTTTCTTCGACTTCCTTAAATAAGTCTGGGTTTAACAAAAAAATAGCATCCCTCGCATGAATATAATGATTTGTGGGCAAAATTTTTCTTTCTTCCATCTTTATGAAAATTCTGAACAGTAGAGAAACTAAATCCAGTTTAATAGTTTCAGGATGTTCACATGTTTGATATTTACAAATTTCTGCTAAATCAATATGATGAGACACGGACATTAAGAATGAGCTTAAATGATGGTTGACTAATTTGAGTATCCGATATGGCACATTTCTATTTCAATTTTTTGTTAGATAAAAATTGAAATTTAATTCATCAAACCTATTTGATAAATCGACACAGCAATAAAATGACGCAACTTTGGTATAAAGTAACTAACAACAATGAAAAACATTACGACCATCAGTATGTTGATGGGTTGAACGTTTTAAATGGATCTTTTAATGATGATTCAAATGCATCTTGTTGTCCGGGAGGTTTATATTATTCCGATATTCATAACATTTATAAATTTTTCAACTATGGATGTCACTTGAGAGAAATAACTTTGCCAGTTTCAGATCCGGAATTTAAAATGATAAAAGATCCTTCGGGAGACAAATGGAGAGCCAACAAAATTATTCTAGGAACAAGATATGATTTATGTAATCCAGATACTTGGAAATATTTAATTAACAACGGATTTGATATTCACACCAACAATGACTGGCCATTACTAATTGCTTCTGAACAGGGTTGGATAGAGATTGTGAAATTCCTCATAGAAAATGGAGCTAATATGTTTGCATACGGTAATTATACTTTGAAAATAGCAGCTTTTGAAGGTCACCTAGAAGTTGTAAAGTTTCTCATTCAGAAAGGGGCAAATCTTCATGATGATAATGAAGATACATTAAGATCAGCGGCTATCCGCAGTCGGTGGGATATTGTTCAGTATCTCATAGAAAATGGGGCGGATATACATACAGATCATGAATTCGTACTGGATAGAGCATGTGAATATGGAACACTAGAAATTGTTGAGTTTCTTATAGAAAAAGGAGCTGATATCAGTGCGAATGGTGGACATGCCATAAAACTGGCTCGTTGCAATAGTAATCCAGAAGTTATGAATTTTATTTTAAAAAAGAGTGGTAGTACTTAAAAAGTAATTAACAACATAAATAGTATACAAATGGATAAGAAATCACAGAATAAACACCAGTTGAGAAATTTGATTTGGTCGATCCACGGAAAAAAAAGTGCCGAAGCAGAATGTTTGATAAAATCTTTACCCAAGGATACGGAACAATTGTTAGAAGAAGCTGGATGGCCTCAAAGTGGTTTTTATAGAGATTATGCTCTGTTTCAAATCACACCAATAGATTTCTATGAATTTGTAAAAGAGGTACATAAACGATATGCATAGAATATATCATAATTTTTTGTTAGTATCCTGAAGATAACAACAAAAAATTGAATTTTAAAAACATTGAACATCACATTCTATCCACAACAACTAATCTTACAATGAATCCAACGAGTTCGCCCACAGACACAGACATTTTCGCTTGGCGATGTATCATGTGGTTAATTGTTTTGGTTAATTCTATTGCGTGGTTCAGAGTGGCTTACAAAATAATACGTACGTACACACCGACACCATGGATCTCGATAATATTGTCGGAAGCATATGTAATTGGATGTACATATCGAGCAGTTTATCCTGTAATGGATACTTTAAGAATTTCTACAGTGGATCATTTTTTGAACTCTGTCTTTGCAGGCAGGTGCATTGCGACTGTAGCCGAATTGAGTTTTGTTGCACAAATTGCACTCATCCTGAACAAATTATCACACGACGTGAAATTACATTCGGCATACGCCGCATCTCTAATATTGGTGCCGCTCATTGTATGTGCGGAAATCGCATCTTGGTATGGAGTTATTACTCTAAATAATTTTGGTCATGTAATAGAAGAGTTTTTATGGAAGACTTCTGCCGGTATGCTAATCACAGTATTCTTACTATGCCTATGTAAAGTGCATCTATCTGAGATTACCGGAATTGCCAGGTCAAACCTGCAGTCGACTGTTCTTTCAGGACTGACTAGTAACGTTTGTGAATTTATTGATATAGTTTCGGCACCAGTTTTTGTGTGTGGCGAGTATCGTTGTTTGATGCAATTCATTAATGGTGAAATTAATAGTAGGACTGTACCCGACATGACTAAGATAAATCAAATATTTTTTTATACGGGATTATCAATGTGTTATTTGATCATCATGTTTCGATCCATGTATGTGTTTTATCCAAATTATCGATCCAAGATTAAATCAAGTGTATTTTTAATGATTTTTCTATGTTCCGTTTGGTGTTATCATATTTACATGGAATTGATAGATATTCCCATGTATTATAAACGTTGGTTAGATGATCAAGCCCACAATAAAACTTATTTATCTATCACAGATGGATTTCACGATGTGAGAACCAATTGGACAGTATCGACTTCATACGATGTTTGGTCAAGTGAGATTCCATGGATGACATTGTATTTTAGCTTGGGTCCATTATGCAGTACAATGTTATTGTGGTATTTTTATTGAGGATAACGTATTTGATATCAAATAATATATTTCATATCAATTTACTCTTTACTCTTCAAACCAGAGCAACTACTGCAGACAAAGCAAAACTATAAATGGTCGGCCATTTTAGTTTCTCACCATTCACACAAAACATATCTCGACGAATTTTCCAGACATTTGTTTCTCCATGCACAATGATACCTTCAATGTATGGAATTGCCTGAAATATTTGCAAGAAACCATTGTAGGTGCGCAGTTCTGTGGGAATTTCGATTTGAAGTAATCCGTGAGGTACAATTACTCCATCTGAATCAATTGGGTCGGATTTTTTGCTGTTGAACTTTTTTCCCATGTATTCGCAAGTGAAGGTTTGTTTAACCGAATCAAGTTTGCCAGATTTCTTTGCTAGTTCAGAAGCGATTAGATTGAATTTGTACATTTTAGGATCTGATTCCAACGGCACATAATGAGGCCAATGTGTTGCAGCCGGATCAGTTGGTTTAGGTTCGCCTGGGATGGAATTTGGAGGAGGTTTCTTAAACTCACCAGATTCATTTCTCTTAACATCGTACTTGGTGTACGCTTTTGGGACGCCATTTTCATCGATCACGATTATCCCGCCTTGTCCATCCACTTTAATTTCAAAATGATAAGCGGTCTGAATTTCTTTATCGATTCCTTCACTGAGAAAATTTTCGTCATATGTGGGTTCTGTTCTGACTTTAGATGTGTCCTTAGACCACGTGTTTTGTACACTGACTTGCTTGAGTTGGAACGGATGTAAAAGTTTTTGCCCAGTGAAGAGACGGGGTTCGTTTAATATACTCGGCGGGTACGCGATAATTCTAACTAGATGATCATCAACAAGTGTTTCGACTAGAGTCGTTGGTGCGGAAAGTTTTGAAGAATCTGCCATTAACAGAGAATAGATATGACTGCATTGATATTGGGACAACCAAGCAGTTCGAGATGTCAATTTTTTTTGTAACATTCCAAAAAAATTGAGATTTCGAACTGTTAGACAATATCTTTACAATTGTATTCAAAACAAACCCCACAATGAATTTTGAAGCTTTTAAAGCCTGGATCGCCGACTTTATCAAAAGTCCCGCTTTGGAAATTTTGTACGAAACTCCTCTCACCAAAGAAGAGCGCCAAACAGTTCACAAATTATGTGAATCTAAAAATCTATTCGCGGTCACGACAGGAAGTAGTCAGAGAAAGAAAGTCCTGATTAGGAAAGAAGCACCAGTCGCAGAGATCACGGACAGTGACCGAAAACAATTTATTAAGGATTTCACATTACCAATCCCTGTTTACATAAATCCTTATTTTGATTATTTTATCGATGTACTAGATGAAATGCACGACACGAAAAGAAAATACCAAATGTTTGCCGAAACAGTTATCGAACTAAAATCTAAAGGAAAACAATTCAAGTCCCTCTTTTATTCGACCGCAGATAAACTTGTTTCCGACATCAAGGCAAAATCTGCCTACGAAACTTTTACCAAATCTAAATTTCAAGACACACTCGAAATCAATCTTCCGCCCAAGGTAAATATTTGGAATCCACATAACAAAACCTGCTGGCCAGTTCAGAATGAACAGTCGACTGCAGGTCAAACCTGCTGGCCCA
>Ga0207107_1005_pt2 | contig 52194 bp, 40 predicted proteins | sample Alteio_BWMinHeat_75_FD_153555 | JGI IMG/M metagenome (GOLD analysis project Ga0207107, IMG submission 153555) | Enriched cells from forest soil in Barre Woods Harvard Forest LTER site, Petersham, Massachusetts, United States -... | ecosystem: Environmental > Terrestrial > Soil > Temperate forest >... | reverse complement strand
CAGCGGCACGCTCACGGTTGCCGCACTCATCACTCGCGCCCTTCGCGCCATCCCGGTCACCCACGCGGGCTACTCCGGCCTGATGATTCCGGTGCTCGAAGATTCTGTCCTCGCGCAGCGCTGGAGCGAAGGCCGCCTCACCATGGACGCGCTGCTCTCCTACTCGGCGGTCTGCGGCACTGGCCTCGATACCATTCCGCTTCCCGGTGACATCACCGTCGAGCAGCTCACGCGCATTCTCGGCGATGTGGCCAGCCTTGCGGTGAAATGGCACAAGCCGCTCTCCGCGCGCCTTCAGCCAGCCCCCGGCCGAAAGCCCGGCGATATGACTGAATTCGAAGATCCCTTTCTCGTCAACGCAAAAATCCAGCCTCTCCCCTAGAACTGAATGACGATTTACGGTTTCGGTCCCACCGTTGAGTTACACGACAGTGATTTGCTTGCGCAGGTCGGGCGCGAAAAGACTCTTGGGGATCATGGCGTGGACCCCGCGCACGATGTCCACCACCTGCGTCACGCGAAAGCTGGCCGCGATGCTGCACAGTGCATAGGCATCGGCCTTCGTGAGGCTGGCGCGCGTGGAGAGAAAATTGATGGCGTTGCGTGCCGCGAGCGTCATGGCCAGGTTCAAGTCCTTGTCCAGGCCCAGTGTGATCCAATGCGTGGCCGTTTCTGCCACCGGCCAGGCAAAATTCTTCTGCTTGTGAAGGACCACCTGGATGCGCAATTCCTTCATGCGCGTCTCGAGCGCGGTGAGACAAATCTCGCCGTCGCCCTGCACGGCATGCGAATCGCCCGTGAAGATCAGCGCCCCGTGCTTCCACACCGGAATGAACATCGTCGAGCCTTCCGACATTTCACTCAGATCGGTGTTCCCCGCGTGAGGGCCCGGTGGAACGGAGCTGGTGACTCCCGGACTCACCGGAGGATAGAAACCGTCGGGCGGTGCTACGCCTAGCGTTCCCTGAAATGGTTTGAGCGGAACGTGAATGTCGCGCGCAAACTCAGCGGTCATCTTCGGAAGGTCGAGAGTCAAATATTTCACCTGCCCTTCGGAAAAATCCTGCGCTAGCAAACCAGTTCCCAGCGAGCCGGGATTGTGGAACACGGCTCCCCAGTCGAAGGGTTGAATCCGCTTGTAGCGAACTTCCAGCACGTCTCCGGGTTCGGCGTTGTTCACGTAGATCGGCCCGATGATCGAGTGCGGCCCTCTCCCCGGATTGCTCACGCGTAATTTACCCAGGGTCTCGACGGGTACTCCCGGCTGCATCTGGTTCAAAAAGTGCGACCACGTGTTCGGAAAGCTCACGGTATCGCCGGAATCGATCTTGACGATGGGCGGGAGCGTCGTGTCGTAAACGCCCAGATGAACGGTCTGGTCATTGGACTCGACGACATGAACATGCCCCTCGTCTGCTTTTTTCTTCTCTCCGCCGGTGAGCCAGCCCGGAGTCTCGGTTTCGCTCGCGTCAGCCGAATCCGCCCCGCGCGCCAGTTTCGTGAACCAAGGCCCGACGGCCGCAAGCGCGCCCATGAAACTGCTCGCGCGCAGCAACCGGCGGCGCGAAACGCCGCGCGCGCTCAGGTAGCTGTCGAGCCCCTCTTGGTTCATCTCGTCCCTGTGCAGGAGGCGATCGGCAGCCTTATTCGTCAAGGCGGCGTCCTTGATGTCTTCGCGCAGAACGCCCGTGCCCTTCTCGTCTCCGCAACCAAACAAATTTCCGCAAGAATGCTGCTGCTGAGGCTGGGTCTCCTGATCCGGCAGTGCATCAAAATTGTTGTGCATCATCTCCTCCCGATTCCCTCTCAAGCGAACGGGTTCTCCTCGGGCAGTCTGAGTAGGGCCCGCTACATGGACGCGGATTATACGCTTAGTCGTGGGTTTATTTGGCTAGTCGAGTTATCGGGTATTAGACCGCAACGCTACACATTCGCGGCCCTAATCCGCTATGATACTCGCCCCGGGAGCGCAGCCTCCGCCCGGGAATCCGTCGCCACCTCAGGAGCGGGCATGGAAAAAGCTCTCAGCCTGGAATTTTTGCGCGTCGTCGAACGCGCCGCGATTGCCTCTGCGCATACTATGGGTCTCGGCGACCGCCACAAGTCCGACCAGATGGCCGTCGAAGCCATGCGCTCCGAAATGGACACCGTCGGAATGGACGGCACGATCGTGATTGGCGAAGGCGAGCGCGACGAAGCGCCGATGCTCTTCATCGGTGAAAAAGTGGGCGCGGCCGTGCGGGACAAAAGCCGCAAGTATCCCGAAGTGGACATCGCCGTGGACCCGCTCGAAGGAACCAATCTTTGCGCGACTGGTGAACCGAACGCCATTGTGGTGCTGGCCGCGAGCGAACGCGGCGGCCTGCTTCACGCGCCCGATTTGTACATGGAAAAAATAATCGTCGGCCCATCGTGCAAAGGAGCGGTGGAGCTGGATGCGCCGGTGGCGGACAACCTAAAAGCCATCGCCAAGCGGCTGGACCGCGATGTGGAAGACCTTGTCGTCATCGTCCTCGACCGGCCGCGCCACGAAAAGCTGATCAGCGACATTCGCGCAGCCGGCGCCCGCATTCGCCTGATTTCCGACGGCGATCTTTCCGCCGGGATCAGCGCGGCTGTTATTGGCACGGGCGTCCACGCCGTGATGGGAACTGGGGGCGCACCTGAAGGAGTGCTCACAGCTGCGGCACTGCGCTGTTTGAACGGACAAATTCTCGCGCGCCTGGTGGTGTCGAAGCCCGAGCACCACGAGCGAGTGGCGCAAATGGGCATCAAGGATCCGAAGCGCATTTACGACACGCATGAACTGGCGCCCGGAAAAAAACTGATTTTTGCGTGCACCGGCGTCACCGGCGGCGGCCTGCTCCGTGGCGTACGCTTTTTCGGGGAGGGCACACGCACCCACTCGCTGATCTTGACTCTTGACGATCACCAGGTCAGATTCATCGACACCGTGCACCTCGACAACCGTCCGGACGTCAAAGTCGTCTTCTACTAGCAAGAAACATTTCATTCGCTTTTTGCGTATAGGACGGATAGGAACAAGCGAGGGGTGAAGTATGTCTAGCGCGCCTGCACCGCAACCGAAGAACAATCAGGTGATTTGGTGGATCGTCGGCATCATCGGCGGAGGCATTGCCCTGCTGGTTATACTTGGATTGATGGTCGCCGGAGTGGTGATGCGCCACGTCAACGTGAAAGAGAAGGGCGGCAAAGTTGAAATCGAGACCCCCGTCGGCTCCATCCGGGTCAATAGCGATGCCGCCCATCCTACAGGGCTGCCGATTTATCCCGGAGCAAAGCGGATTGAATCGGATGGTGCGGACGTGGAGCTAACTTCGAAGGATGGCGAGGCTGTTGGCCTCGGTGTCGAAAGGTATGCCACCTCGGACAGTCTCGAAAAAGTATCGGCGTGGTACGTCCAGAAATTAGGGCCGAGCTACCATCGAGAGAAACCTGGGCACGGAACTCACCACGTCCACGGAATGGATGGCGACAAAGCCGACATCGTTTATGTGAACGATAGCGGCGACGGCGCGCGTGTGGTGGCGCTCGCGGCCAAATCCCCCGGCGTCGAAATCTCGCTCATCCGCGCTGGAAAGAAGGAAGTGCAATAGTAAATCTGTGCGAGTCGGCAGGCCGGCCCCCGCACACCCCAACTTACAGACTTTTCGATTCATCCCATTTGACATTCAGGATTTGAATTTCGTTGCAGCGTGGCGGGACAACCGAACTCGTGCCTGCGATGGGAGCGGCCCGACGACCTCCGGTTGCGGGAGCATCGGGCCGGCCCGGAATCCTTGTAAGGTGCGCTGTGCGATTCTTTGCCAGCGGAGGCCCGCGATGGGGAGCTCGGATGGCACACTACAATGGCTAGCGGTGGATCGCCGCCGCCGTGGGGTGAGTGTGCTGTTGCCGGCGAGGCATGGTAGAGGTCAGCCGGTCGGTCGCCTGCGGGGGCATCGGCCGCACGTTGTGATTGGTGCTCACGTGCTCGCTGATCGCCTGCAACCGTTTCAGGATGCCCTGCCACTGTGCCCAATCGAGCTGTCGCAAGTATGGCCGCAGCCCCTGAATGAAGGGGTCTTCGAGCACCGTCTCGCCGTTTGTCTCCGGAACGAAGAAGCGGTTCAATCCGACGCCCAGGGCTTCGGCAATCTTTTCGAGAGTGCCGAGGCTGGGTGTCATCTGACCGCTTTCGATCCGCGACAAATACGAGCGGCTCACGCGCGACCGCGCCTGCAATTGGCTCTGCGTCATGCCGCGCGACTCCCGCAACTGCCGGATTCGCTGGCCGATGTTCTCCACAGTTTCGCGGTTCGGCCAGTTCTCGAACAGTTGGCGGTCGTCCCCCGGTAGATCCTGCGGCGACGGCGTCGGAATCACGAACGTCACCTTCGGGGGCAGCAAGCGCAGACACCTACGGCAGTTGTCCGTGCGTGTGCGGTATTGGACTAACCCGCATACCTGACAGCGTATGACTTCTCGATCTAGTTCCATACTGGTTGCTATGCCATCTTTTTCCGCCACCGGATCTCCTCGCAGACTATTCCGGCGAAGCGAAGGGGAGGAACGTCACAACAGGGGAAGGCAGGACTGGCGCGCGAGTGATTCTCCACAGCGTGCCAGATATTGTCAAGCCTTTTTTGCGTTCGTCCCAAGTCCCATATTAGGCTTATCGGCGGGAGCGTTACAAATCATTACGGTTGCCACAAAAAAAATCGCTCGACTGCCTTCTTAAAATCTTCGCCTGCCCTTTCGCGACCGTTAACGCTTACACCAAATCAGCCGCCGTTCGTCAAGTTGACACATTTCGCGGTAAGCTGCTTACTGGATTTTGTACCTGACATCACCTGTAACGACGTTTTTTTTCGAACTCGCATTTTGCGTTCGAGGAGTTACCGTTGACGGTAAATTCTGACTCCTAGGGCGAAAAATTGGCTACTGCGCTCGAATGTGTCCAATTGGTGAGGAGAAGACGTGCCGAACCGCACTGACGCTTGGAATCTGCTTTGCGAGTACACCCAGAGCGAAAGCCTCCGCAAACACGCACTCGCCGTCGAAGCCTGCGTCCGCGCCTATGCTGGAAAGCTCGGCGGCGACGAAGAATCCTGGGCGCTCGCCGGACTGCTCCACGATTTCGATTACGAGCGCTGGCCCAATGCCGATCATCACCCGGCGCAAGAGCATCCCTACGCGGGTTCGCTAATTCTTCGCGAGCGTGGATACCCCGAAGAGATCATCACCGCCATTCTCGGCCACGCGAGTTATTCCGGCGTGTCCCGCGTCTCGCCGCTCGATAAGACTCTTTTCGCCTGCGACGAGCTCGCCGGATTTCTCACTGCATGCGCGCTCATCAAACCCTCAAAAAGTATCCACGAAGTGGAAGCCGCCTCGGTGAAGAAAAAACTGAAGGATAAAGCCTTCGCCCGCGGTGTCAGCCGCGACGATGTCTACAAAGGCGCAGAAGAATTGGGTGTTCCGCTCGACGAGCACATCGTCTTCTGCATCGAAGCGCTCCGCAGCGTTGCCCCGGCCCTCGGTCTCACCGGAAACGTTTAGGCGCCATCCTGCGGTACCATTTTGCTCCAGGACCGCATGTTTTTGCCGCAGAACCGCCTAATTCTTTGAAGAAAACGCCACTTTCGGGACAAGCCCGCTAACGTGCAGGAGCCTTCGATTCATGAATATTTGAAGTTCGACGTTCCAGGCGAAACGTGTAGCAGCCCGCCGTCGTGCTGCGCACGTGGATGTAATCCACATCGGGGCGTTCGAGAAGGCCCTCGATAGTCGAATCAACGTCCGCGCCCTCCACATATTCCTGCGCCACCAACCGCCTTCCCCTGCCGTAAGCATTCAATGTTCTCGGGCTTCCACGAAGAGCGGCGGGAAAGCCACCGCCTTCTGGATAGCGCTCGCAGGATTCTGCATGTACATAGACCGGGCCCGGCAGCGGCAAAGTCTCAAGCCCTGCAAAGGCATCGTAGGTGAACAGCGTCTGTTGCATGCCGGGAGAAATCATGCGCAGGCAATGACGGCACGGCGCGTCTCCCTTGGCCACATTCGTGTACGCCGGAAAGCCATACTGCGGATCTTTCATGGTCTTGCGGACGCTCTCTGCAATTTCCGTTGGTATTGCTACTACACGCATCGGATTCATTTTCATTTCATGCCCTCCAACAGAATTCAGAGCGGGACACCCCACTCATAGTTCGAGTTTCTCAGATGCTGCCGGGCGCAGCTATCCGCTTCTTGCGTTCAAATTGGTGGAGCCCCCTGCACTAGCGGGAGGCGGCTGGACTTCAGTGCAGCGGAAGAGTGCTCCATCTCAATATGGGCTTTAGCCCCGGGGATTCTTGAGGTCTGGCGCTTTCGATCGTCTCGGTCTCATTGCGGCTTCAGCTTGTGTATCTTGTCCTCTGCGCTTTGGCGAATTCCTTGCATGCCACCTGCGCTCCCCTGCGGATTTTCAGCCAGCATCTTCAACGCTTTTTCTGAATACTGGAGCGCAAGTTCGTTCTGGTGGTCTGCGAGGTAGGCATCGCCCAGACTGTCGTACACGTTGGCCGAGCGAGGGTAGGCCAATTCATTGATTTTCAAAATCTCGATTGCCTCTTTTGTCTTGCCCTGCTGGATGCGCTGGTAGCCAAGGAAATTTATCGACGACTCCGGAAAGAGGAACACGTTCGGATCTCTTTTCTTCGCATCCAAATACATCTTCGTCGCGCGAGCCACTCCGTCCGGCCTTACCAGCGTGTCCCAGAATTCCATGATCGCCGATGGCTTAGATGCGTTCTTTGCGTTCTCCGCCGGAGAAGCCTCCCACAAGGTGGTCTTGTACCACTCGAGGATAGCCGGTGGGAGTCCTTTCTCCACCTTGAACATTTCCGTGCCGTGGCCCGCGGCCTTGTAAGTCAAAAGCTTGTCCTGAGGATTTCGCGCAAAACCCATCAGCCACCGCATGGTCGGAAGCATGTCGCCGTCATCTTCGCTCGCGGCGCTCAAGATCGGCATCCGCGTGGTGGTCTCCACAAACTGGAGCGTCTCGTCATCCACAGGCCCGGAAAGCAGCACTAGCGTCTTCACTTCCGGGTGCCGGTGCGCCAAGTGGACGGAATTTGTCACGCCACAACTTGCGCCGCCCGCGCCCATGCGCGTCTTGTCCACGCCCGGCTGGCTCAGTAGAAATTGATAGACGAGATCAATGTCGGCAGGCCATTTCAGAACTTCCGAGGTTTGCTTCTCAGGAGGCAGCGAGAGAAATCGCTCCCCGCCGCTCTCGCCATACCCGCGATAGTCGAGCGCCACTACGTGTATGCCCGCTTCTGCCATTTGCATTGCGAGCCCGTCCCACGACGTGCGGTCGCGATTGCATTGATGCATCAACAGCACGCCCGGCCCGGGCTTCCCAGCCGAATAGTAGGTAACTTTGATCTTCACGCCATCCTGCGCGATGAGATCCGCGTCCTGCTTCTTCACCTGCGCGCTCGCACACGCCGCCAAAAAGAACACCGCGCAACCCAGCCCCGCCAGCTTCCTACTGTTCTGCATCGCCCCCTCCAAGATCTTCGTTGCAGCCTATCACGCCTACTCAGATGGACGCAGTTCGCATGAAATAGGGTAGTTGTGCAGTTCGAAGCAGATAATGACGGACCAGACGAACTTATCGGGTTGTACGGGCGCATAGCCGCCCTGACGTATAATCCCGGATACTGGGAAGCTTAAGATCGAGGCTTCGAGCAATACGCGTTCTGCAACCAGAGGAACAAACCTGCATGCCAGCACAAAACGGAAGCGCATCCACCTTTGCTGAGGCCCTGCGGGAATCCCTAGAGTCGCTGGGTGGGGTGCGCTCCAAACGAGACATCGCCTCTTGGATACAGGACCACTATCCTAACCGCTGGAAACCCGGTACGCTCGCCGGCCATTTGAACGGATGTTGCGTTAACAGTCCCAAAGGGATTAAGAACCATCCGGGGTTCCCGCGGTTTCTATTTGCGTTGGGAAATAGTCGCTACGAGCTTTACGACCCAGACAAGCACGGTGCCTGGGAGAACGGCGTTCCGGCCGGCGAACAGCCGCAGCAGCAAGGTGAAGACGGTCGGGATGAGTTGACGGATGACGACAACGCCACGGCCTTTGCATACGAAGAAGATCTCCGCGATTACCTCGCGAAAAACCTCAACATTTTGGAGCCGGGATTGAATTTGTGGACTGGCTCCGATAAAGACTCAGTGGAGTTCGCGATCGAGGGGCGCAGGATTGATATCCTTGCCAAAGATGTGGCCGGTGTCCCGGTTGTTGTCGAACTGACAGTCAGTCGCGGCCATGAGCGCACCATCGGTCAGTGTCTATATTACCGCGGCAAAATCAAGGAGATCTTGAATGCCGCCAAGGTGCGGATAATCGTGGTCGCACAGGAAATTAGTCCTGAGCTAAAGTTGGCAGCTCATGAGGTACCCGATGTGACACTTTTTGAATACAGTCTCTCGATGACAGTGCGAAGGCTATGAATTCATGTTGTCATCCAAAAAGCACACACGTCGGCCACTTATGCGCTCATCGCACTCACACGCAGAAGCTTCTGTCGTTGGGGGAAAGGAAGAAAGCGAGCTACCCCCTGTGACGGAACGTAGCTCCGGGCGCGGGACGATCGTGGGAACTCTGTCCTTTCCTGTGAGGAAAAGCAAAGCCTTGCGAGATAATAGCGACCTCATCGCTAAAATCATCCTGCGGCGGAGGCCTGGACTTCTGCTTTGCGCGGGGTGGTCGATTTCCTCTAGGCGGAAGCTCCGGCCTGTCATAGACGCAACGCGCAAAACGATAACAGTCGTAGTGCTTGAAACCAGCGAAGCTAATGGGAAGAGAGCAATTAGCTTCAGGATCAAGGATGGGCAGCGATGTAAGATGGGCAAGCAGTTTTTCGCTACGCGCAAAGAGATGAATAAATATCCTCGCCGAGTGAGCAATTTGGCTCGGGCACTGCCTGAGCGTTCATTCCGTTTCTCGGGCAGACCGCTCCTTCTCCTCGTCTGCGGAGAAGTTATGGTTGCTGAAGGCAGAAACAAAGTTCACATCCATCACTCTGTTCCGCCAGAATTGGAGCACGCGGTGCGAGCCGAACGCGTTCTGATTTTGAATCCCACTCATACCCGGATGGGGAATTCCGGCACGATTCAAGCGTGGCGCGAATTCTTGTCCGGGAAGGGACGCGTGTATGTGAGTGCATCGAACTGGCGCGTCTCCAAGGATAAAAAGGGTCGTCGTCAGAAACCTTCACCAACGCTCCACAGTCTCTGGCACAACGGCAAGCCTACTGAGTCCAGTTTCCCACTGCAATGCAATTCCAATTGCAATTGCTATTGCTATCGGGAGTGGGCGTTACCTCGATAGATTTCTTTTCGCAGGGAGAGCTTTCTTTGGGCAGGGGGCCTAGGATTCAAACTGCACCACTACTTGAAATACTTGCTATGCTTTTGCATGTTGGAAATTCTTACTACAGATGACCTGCAACCCGCGCCTGACTACAATCGAGCCTGGATTGTATGAAAGTACCTGCTCCCGCGGAACGCGTATTCCTGTCTGCCGAGTGGCGCGACCTGGTTATGTTGAATTTCGAAGTTGATCCGGGGCTTCTCAGGTCGCACGTTCCACCCGGCACTGAGCTCGATTCGTTCGGGGGAAAAACATTCGTGAGTCTCGTCGGTTTCCGTTTCCTTCGAACGAAACTTCTCGGAATCCTTCCCATCCCCTACCACTCAAACTTCGATGAGGTCAACCTTCGCTTTTACGTGCGCCGCCAACAAGGCGCGACGTTGCGCCGCGGTGTCGTCTTCATCCGCGAAATTGTTCCACGACGTGCGATCGCTGATGTGGCCCGCCTCGTTTACGGTGAGAATTACACGCGTCACCCGATGCGTCATTCAATCAACAAAGATGGAGCATGTTACACAGCGGAATATGAGTGGCGGTTTAAACAGCGATGGTGCCGTCTTTGTGGACGCGCCGCAGGGATCCCCGCCGCTCCACTGGAAGGGAGCCTCGAACAATTCATCACCGAGCACTATTGGGGTTACTCGCAAAAGCGCAAGGGGGCGTGCGTGGAATACCATGTCACACATGATCCATGGCTGGTGTGGACGGCTACCACCGCTGGCTTCGAGGGCGCCGGTGACGCCGTGTACGGTTCGGGATTTGGCGATGTCCTCTGCGGCGCACCAGACTCCGCTTTCATCGCCGATGGTTCGGCGGTGCAGGTTTTCATGGGCAGGCGAATCTCATGAACGATCTCGATCCAACGCCATGGTCAACATTCCTTCGAGCTGGTCACGGTCTCTATGACTGTGAGTGTCAACATTGCGTCTGCTCTCACCTGTGCTAGAATCCGCGGGCCATGGAACGAGCGGGGAAATTTCTCGGACGGACGCTGCGGCGCCTCGAAAGCCCCGAAGCGGCGCTCGCGTGGCTCTCGAGTATGTGGCCAACCATCGTAGGCAAGGCGCTCGCTGGGCGCACACGCCCGATACGCTGCGAAAATGGCCGCCTGGAAATCGCCACCGACGGGAAAGCCTGGCACAAGCAGCTCGAGAGCATGAAGCGCGAGTTCTGCGCGCGCATCAATGAGGCCTGGGGCGGCAGCCTGATCCGCGAAGTGAAATTTACTGCTGGCAAGCCGGGCCCGCGGCGCGTCTCTCACGAATTGGACAACGAGCACACTCCGTTCATCCGCCGCCGCAAGAGCTAATCGTTTTTTCCTCCTGAGCATTTTTAATTTCCATCTTCCACTTTCTGCGTTTCATGCGGGCACACCCGGACCATCCAGATTCTTCAATTCACAATTGTGCGGAAAATTTGCTGCTACACGGCTGCAGTTTTTTCCGCAGGATGCGCGGGATGTGCGGTGAACATTTCAAACGAATCTGCGTCGTGTCCAAAATCCGTGCTCAACGCGACATCGGTGTACGCGCGCGCAGTCGCATCGCGCTCCAGCCGCTTCTGAAATTGCCAGAAACGCCAGGCTAATTGCGCCATCTTGATGTGCTTGTAGATCAAATTGCCGAGGTAACGCGGATAAAACACAAACGGGCTTTCCACCGGCAGCGCCGGCCGGCGGTCCTGGCGGTATTTCCGCCGCACATACCCGCCCTGCAGCGGATCAATATTCTCCATCACCACGCAAATGTGGAACCACAGCAGCAGCACCAGCATATTTCCGGTGCTGATTCCGGTGGCTACGGCGCGGCGCATCACCGTCTCGATGTGCTCGAGCGAATAAAACTCTCTCCACGCATCGCGATACAGTTTCTCCCACTCCTTGGCGGACATTTTCGGATGCGCGGTGGTCACGTGCTCGAGATCGTACTTGTTCAGATCCGGGTCCAGGAACGCGCCCGCTTTGAACAGCCGCTGGTGACCCTCCGAGCCGGGGAGAGCCGTGAGGCAATGTGGCTCGAGCAAATCAATCGGCAATTCGCGCTGGATGATCTTGATGTCGTTGAGCACCGACTCGGGAGTGTCTTGCGGAAATCCCAGAATGTAGCCGGCAAACACGATTACGCCGGCGCGCTTCCATTCGAGCAGCATTTTGCGGTACTCCGCGGTTTTGTTCTGCTTCTTGCGCGCGCCGAGCAAGCTTTCCGGATTAATGCTCTCGAGGCCGATAAACACGCGCCGCACGCCGGCACTCCGGCCGCGCGCCCAATGTCTCTATGCTCCACGCTCAAAAAACGAACGACTTTCGCGGTAGATTACCACACGGTTGCAGCCCCGCAATCAAGTTGCGCCGCGGAACCTGCTGCCATCCCCGAGCCTCTAGACACGTTGACTTCCTGACCATAAGATGGACGGGCATGAAAATTACACGTGAAGAAGTATTGCGGATCGCTGAACTCGCGCACCTCGAGCTGACACCCGAAGAAGTCGAACTCTATCGCGGGCAGCTCGACGAAATCCTCAACTACATCGGCAAGCTCGGAGAACTCGACGTCTCGAACGTCGAGCCCATGGCGCAGGTCCTGTTCACCGGCGCTGGCTCTCCCGCGGCAGCGCCCGGCGTTGCAAATGAGCACCGCGAACTGCGCGACGACACTTTGCGGCGCTGCGATGTGGCCGACGCAGTCCTCGCCCAAGCCCCGGACGCAGCGAAGCCGTTTTTCCGCGTCCCCAGGGTGATCGACCGGTGAGGTCGGAGATGGTGGACCGGTGAGATTGAGGGTGAATTACCGATGACGACGGCAGCCAACTGGACGATTGCAGGTGTACGTTCCGCGCTTGAGGCAAAGAAGATCTCCACCCGGGAAATGACCAAGGAATTCTACGCCCAAATTGATCGCCGAAACCCAGAATTGAACGCCTTCCTTGCGCTTTCTCCAGACCGCGCCTACGCGCAGGCCGACCGCGTGGATGCCGCGATAGCACGGCACGAGGCGCTGCCGCCGCTCGCAGGTGTTCCCATAGCCATCAAGGACGTGATCTCGACCCAAGGGGTCCGCACTACTTGCGGATCCAAGATCCTTCAGTCCTATATCCCTCCCTACGACGCAACCGCGATCGAGCGGCTAGAGGCTGCTGGAGCTATCCTTCTGGGCAAGACAAATTGTGACGAGTTTGCCATGGGAAGCTCGACAGAGAACTCAGCATACGGTACCGTACGGAACCCGGTCGCCCTGGACCGCGTGCCCGGAGGCTCAAGTGGGGGCTCCGCAGCGGCCGTGGCAGCTGGCTTGGCAGTCGCGGCACTCGGGACTGACACAGGAGGTTCCATCCGGCAGCCGGGGGCTTGCTGCGGCATTCCAGCCATGATGCCTACTTATGGGCGGGTCTCCCGGTATGGTTTGATCGCTTTTGCGTCCTCGCTCGACCGGGTCGGCCCGTTCGCGGGGAATGTGGCCGACACGGCTGCTGTGATGGGCGTGATCGCAGGGCACGATCCGAACGACTCGACATCCGCGGCAGTGCCGGTCCCGGACTACACTGCGGAGATTGAAAAACCCATCCAGGGCCTGCGAATTGGCGTGCCCGAGGACTACTTTGGCGAAGGACTCGACGCAGAAGTAGAAGCGAAGGTGGAAGCCGGAATCGCTTTGCTAGAGAGGGTCGGGTGTCGGCGGATCACTTTGAAAATGCCGCATACAGACTACGCCATTGCGACTTACTATATTGTTGCTACGGCCGAGGCCAGTTCGAATCTGGCGCGCTACGACGGGGTCAGGTACGGCTTGCGGGTGCCTGGTTCCGCACTGATCGACATGTACCGCAAGACGCGCGAGTGCGGATTCGGCCCGGAAGTGAAACGCCGCATCATGCTGGGCACCTACGCGCTTTCTGCCGGCTACTACGACGCCTACTATCTGCGCGCACAAAAGGTGCGCTCGCTGATTGCGCGTGATTTTTCGGACGCGTTTCAAAAAGTGGACGCCATCATCACGCCAACAGCACCCACGCCAGCGTTCCGGTTGGGCGAGAAGACGGCTGACCCGCTTCAAATGTATCTAGCTGATATATATACAGTTACGGGGTCGCTCGCGGGCGTTCCGGGCATTTCCGTCCCGTGCGGAAAGACTAAAGCTGGGCTCCCCGTGGGGATGCAAATCTTCGGCTCTCATTTCAGCGAAGGCCGCGTGCTGCAGCTCGCTCATGCTTTTGAGAAAGCGGGCGGCGCTTCAATTTGAGCGGGCGCAGCAAGAGCCATCTCATACCTGCAAGAGTGTGCAGCGACTGCCTCAGCGGCTAAAGCCGCCTACAATTACCATTGATTGCGGCACGGCTGAAGTCGTGCCCCGACGAAAAGCAATTACTAGATGAGTTCTACAAATCTCGCGCCGGTCGTCAGACTCGCGCGAAGAAAATGCGAAAATTCGAGGTCCCAATGGTGCTGCAAGACCCGCATACATTACGCATGTATTTACGCTGCGCGAAGCAGATTCTTTAAACTGTAGAAAGATTCCACAGTTAAGCTGAGACTTTCCGTTTCTCGGCAGAAAATGATTCGCGGGGTTCTGTCACGTTTTTGCCGATTTGGCAGGCAAATGATTGAGGACAATCGAGATTGCTCGTCTGGGTAGCGCGATGGTTTATCGCCACTAGAACGGAAGGACTATTGCAGGGGAAGCTGGCGGCAATTAGGCTTGTGTCAGCATCGAATTAAGTGTGAGGCGGAGAACATGGTCCGAATCAAGTCGAGCCAGAAACTCTTCACCGAAGACGAGGTTTCGAGCCTGACAGGGATCTGCCTGGACCACCTCCGCTCGATGGCCCAGAATAAACACCTCGGAAGACTGGCGCGCGTGGCCGAAGCTGCCGGCGCGGAAGCGGAGAAGTGGCTGTTCACGAATTCGGATCTGATGATTCTCACCGTCCTTCACCCACGCTGCCAACACTAAACGGATATCCTAAGCCCCGACGATGGGCGTTCAAAGGTAGGTGCGCGGAGAATCGGGGCAGGTCACATTTCCGTCTTATCGGCACCACGTTTATTCGGGAGAAGGAGCAGGCGATGGTATCCGATCAGCCTCTAGTTGTTACTGGACGATGCCGAAGAGCGGCGGTAGGCGACGTTTAGCATCACAAGTGCCAAGAACGGATAGAAGGAAATAAATTGCGGCCACATTCCCAGGTTCGCAATCACCCCCGTCGCCCCAATGCCCGCCCGGAAATTGAGCCCGGTCGAGCCTGTTGTGAGATGGGGCGGAATTGACAATGAGTAGACAACAAACCAATAGCATATCTCCGCCATGAAAACGATGTTGCATAAAACGAGACCCCTACGTCCCAACCGCCAAACGTATATTCCGCCCACAACCAATCCCAATAGAAATAAGCAAGTCACAAACGTCATCAAATAAAATGGCACCACTGCATACTCTTCGCCTTTAGATTTGAAATTTGCGGCAGCACGAAATGCGATCCCATCCATCAACAGCAATCCGGCCATCGCCATTGCGAAGTTAGATAAGCCAACTGCGCGCGCAACGTACTTCTGCCACGATTTCATTCGCCTCCTTTTCGATGATGGCGGGTGGCCCGGCCTTTCGCATCCGCATTTCCCACAATTGACCTCGCCAAGACCGTGATGATACCACTCGGGCAATTCATCTTGCGGGTTTTGCCTTGCTTGTGGTTTTGCCTTCGTCTTTGATTTTCTCTTCGTTCCTGAATTGGCCTTTCAATTTGCGGGTGCCCCGTTCTTCGCCTGCCTCTGGCGAAGGGCGGGAAGCCTTTGACTTTGTCGGTTCCGGGAGTCAGGAGAATTTCAAAACCTCCCACCCTTCCCACTTCGAAGGGTGGGGCACCCTGAACTTCAAACCGACTTCAAGCGAACTGCAGGAAACTACTTCGCTGCGTTCAGCGCTTGCGCGGTGAGTTTAATACTGGGAGTGAGGGATCACAAAGGCCGGGCCACCCGCCGGAGAAGTGGCTGTTCACGAATTCGGATCTGATGATTCTCACCGTCCTTCACCCACGCTGCCAACACTAAACGGATATTCTAAGCCCCGACGATGGGCGTTCAAAGGTAGGTGCGCGGAGCTAGGGGGGCATGTCAACCCGCCACATCCATCGCCGAGATGGGGAAGTTTCGTATGATCACCTGCGAGAAAATGAGAAGCAGGTCAGGCTACAGCTCATTTTCCCCAGTGTGTTAGTGCCCAAATAACGGACAAAAATATGGCTAGAATCAGGAGAATGCGCCGCAGGACTCGCATTTCAGTCCTTGCGTTCTCCTCAATTGCACGGGCGAGATAGTCCCTGAACCATGGGTCCTTGGAAGCAGCCCTATAACCTTCTCGGCGCATCTGCAAGAATCGCTTGAGTTGATTCATCATCTGCAGTTTATCGCTGAGCCAATCAGAGGTTCAGGTTCTGCTAAAGCGGCCTTAAGTCCGTCGCGAAAGCCAACGGCGATTGATTGCGGGAATAATCGCATACGCCTCTAGGAAGGTGCCAAGGCCGACAAGGGTTACGAGTAGCGGATGCGCATCGAAAGCCAGAGGAAGCACTGTAGCCGCTGCCACTAGAATCACAAATGCTGCGATTCTAATTCTCAAATCAAGCGAGACGTTTAGGCTACACATGGCTCCCAGAAGAGGCGTTGCCAGCACTGCGGTGAGTATCAGCCATGGCGGCAATTGCCGTGAAATCTGGTGCGCCCAAGAACGCGTGGCGCCGGTCGCCATCAATCCAAGCCAGACGGCCGTGAAAACGAGCACCCCGTAAGCGACCCACCGTCCCCGTGTCACTTCAGCGCCTGAGAACATTCACCGATGGACTTATAAAGCTCGTAGTCTGCATAGGCTACGCCCGCGGCACTAAGGCGTGTGGCCCAGGTCTTGATAGTAGCCGCCGCCTCAGGAACAAGTACATTCGAGAATTTTCCCCAAGCAGTAAATCTGCCGTCCGTGAAGTGATAATAAGCTCCCGCAATCGTGCCAGCGTTCTCTTCCGCTGCGTGAACCGCTAGATCGCCTGCAAAATGAGGCGGGTGGCCCGACCTTTCGGATCCGCATTTCCCACAATTGACCTCGCCAAGACCGAGATGATACCACTCGATGAATTCACTTCCGAATGCATTTGCTTTTACGCGGGTGCCCCATCCCTTCGATGTTTGAAGGGGTGGGAAGGTTTGACGTGTTCAACTCATGCCTACAGGCCTCCAGCGCCGCTACGGGCAACGCCACCTCCACTTCATCACTTGCAGTTGTTACCGGCGTCTTCCCCTCCTGCGGTCTGTTCGCGCCCGCAATCTCTTTGTTGAAATCCTCGGCGAGGTTCGTCTGCGGTATCAATTCGCGCTTGTCGGACTTGTGGTCATGCATGAGCATTTCCACCTGCTTATCGGCGAGCCAACGGTCGGCACTCCCTCGCTGGTTCTCCAAGTCCTTAAGCAGCGCGTCTCAAGAAAACTCCGCCACCGTCGGCGGAAGCGCGTTCCGTCTGCGCAGTTGCGCTTGTGGCAGGAATCCTCGAACGCAGGGTTGCGCAGCTTCTGGCAGCGCCGCTTCTACGACTTCAACGTCTGGACCCGCAAAAAGAAAATCGAGAAGCTCCACTACATGCACATGAATCCAGTCAAGCGCCGTCTGGTTGCCCACCCCAAGGACTGGCGCTGGAGTAGTTATGCCTCCTACCAACGACAGCCCGATGCCTTGATCGAGGTTGATTTTGTGGATTGAAGTCACGGACACGTGATGAGCCGAGGAGAATTTCAAAACCTCCCACCCTTCCCACTTCGAAGGGATGGGGCACCCCCGTAAAATCAAATGCAGTTCAAACACAAATGCCTGAGTCGAGTCACGAGCGGGAAGATGATGTCCATCCTGGAGAATCGGGATTCGGGGCGGTGGGCCACCCGCCCGGTGAAGATCGAGAATTTGTTGGCGTGAGGCGTTCGCCCGCTTCGCAAATTTCGAGTTAAACTAAGCGCTGGTAAACCCTACTCAAATTGAAGCACTACAATTTCGGGATTCGATCCCAGCCGGAGCGGCGGTCCCCACGTTCCCGCTCCGCTCGAAGTGAAAACCTGCATCTTCCCGATCCGGCTTAAGCCATACACAAACTGCCGGTAAATCCGCCGCGCAATCCAACTCCAAGGTATGAACTGCCCAAGGTGCGTATGCCCGGATAGCTGCAGGGAAACGCCGGCGGCCTCCGCGACCTCCGGATGGTCGGGCGCATGCGTCAAAAGGATGCTCGCGCGATCGCGATCCAAACGGATGCTGTGCAGCACAGACGCAAAGTGGCCATCGTGCGTCGCGTTCCGGTAGGGTACGCCAACAATCTGCAAACCGTCCACTTCCACCTTTTCATTGCTGAGCACGCGGACTCCGGCCGCCGCAATGGCATGCAGATATTTGCTGTCGTCCCCAAATTGCTCATGATTTCCCGCGACGAAATACACACCGTGTGGAGCCACGAGCTGGTTCAATGGCTCGGCTGCTCGCCGCGCGTCGATGGCCGTGCCGTCATACAAATCTCCAGCAATAAAAATCACGTCCGGCTGTTCCTTCAAAATCTTCGCAACCATGCGCCGCAAAAAACTGCCGTTTCGCACGTGCCCAAGGTGCAGATCGCTGATCAGCGCCGCTCTTCGCCCGCGCCACGTCGCCGGCAACTTCGCGAGCCGCACCGTCGTTCGCGTGGTACGCGTCCAGCTTGCGTTGAAAACCCCGTAGAGTCCGGCCACTACTGCAGCACCGAACAGTAATTCCACGGTCCGGTGGAAGTTCATGTCAACCCCCACTAGCCGCGCAACTCCGAAAATAATCCAGGTGCAAGCCGCACCAACAAAGAGGAAGGTCAGCAGGCCCATCCAAACCGCGGCAGCCCTGTAAAACGCGCGCAGAGCAGGGTTCGTGTAGCGAAAGGCAAGTAGCGAAGCGGCGACAAAGCTCACCGACAAAAAGCCGAGAACCAGTTTGATCCACAGCGACTCATGGGTATGACTTCCTGCGGATGAAAATGTCCACGTCTCATAGAGGAGAAAATGCGTCAAAAAAAGAACGGACTGAAAAACTGCGATGAACGCAGTTAAATCCTTTCGTACTCGCATAGTAAATTAGACTCCTCAACTGAAACCCGCGATTCACGTTGCCGGCGTCGGATGATCGGAGACTGACCCACGACCAGTTTTTCGACATGACTTCCCTTCGTCCCTCAGGGCATAAAGCCGTGCCCTGACAGGAATCATTTAGGCGATGAGTTCAAGTCTCCGGACTTCGAAATCGGTATTGAATACCGCCTTCCGGGCGACCGGGAGGCCATTTTTGTTTCTGGGGCGCTTGCACCGGTTGTAGCCCGGGGCCAGCCGGGCTATCCTGAATTGTGCTCAACGCGGAATCCACGGGCCGCATCCTAGTTGGAAGAGCTGCTGGGGTGCGCATGGCCGCACGATCAAAATCCGGCGAATTTCACCGGGAGTTTCGGGTACGCGTTCCGCTGATCATTTTTGCCATCGCTTCGCTCTCGCTGGCCGTCTGGGCGAATGGCCCCGCTGGGCCTCCGGCGGCGACGAGTTCTTCGCAGGCAGGTTTTCCCGCGCGATCAACACAGCAGGATAAAGCCGCACCCAAGCCGGCGCCGGCACTGCCTCGCGGCAAAAAGCTGATACTGAAGGACGGCGATTTCCAGCTGGTGCGGGAATACAAGGTCGAGGGCGACCGGGTCCGCTATTACAGCGTGGACAGCCGCCAGTGGGAGGAAATGCCCGCAGCACTGGTGGACTGGGATGCCACGCGCAAAGTGGAAGCAGAGGAAGCTCGGGCGGACAAAGCGAGGGTGGCAAAAGTCCACGCGCTGGAGGAAGCGCGCAAGGGTGAGCAGCTGGATATTGACGCCAGCCTCGAAGCAGCGCCGAATGTGTTCATCCCACCGGGCGAAGGCGCTTACGTATTCGAAGGCAAGGCGGTGGTTCCGCTGGTTCCCGCAGAAACCGACGTGAAGAACGACAAGGGACGGACATTCAAACAAGTGCTGGTGCCGATCCCGATCGTGCCGTCACGCCGCCACATCTCGATTCCGGGAACACGCGCAAAGCTGCGGATCAGCACGAGCCGGCCGGAGTTTTATGTCCGCACGGGCGACGCACACGAGCCGGAAATGCAGTTGATCCACACGAAAGTGAAGGGCTACTCGCGATTCGTCGAAAACATTGACACGCTGTTCAAGGAAGAGACCGCAAAAGCGGAGACTTTGCCCATGCAGCGCTGGCTGATTGCCAACGGCGTCTACCGCTTCACGCTGGGTGAGCAGCTTGCTCCGGGGGAATATGTTTTGGCAGAACTTGTGCAGGCCGAAAACATCAGCGTTTACGTTTGGGACTTCGGCGTGGACGCGAACGGCCCGGGTGCGGTGCCGAAGTCGAAGTGAACCTGCCCAGGCGAAGCTAACCCATCTTGGCCGGCTGCGGCTGAAGCAATTCCGACAACAGTGTGACCAGCGCGGCGACGTGAAATGGTTTCTGCATCAGATGAGCGCCCCTTTTCTGAAAAGAGGCGATGACATCGGGTTCGAGCATGTCGCCAGTCATGAAAACGAATCGGGGCGGGGAAACATTGGCCTGCGCGCGAAGCTGGTTGAAAAGCTGCTCGCCATTCAAGCCCGGTAAATTGAAATCACAAAGCACAACGTCGTAGGAGTTCTTCGCAAGATGCGCGAGGGCCTCTTCGGCGCTCGCTGCGCCTTCGACCGCCATTCCGCGGGCTGAGAGCCCCTCTTGCACAATTTCTCGGATGCTATCTTCGTCGTCCACGACGAGAGCGGAATGCCCGCGCAAGACATGCGGAAGGGCTGGAGCGGTTCGGCCGCCCTCAGTCAGCGGGGCGGACGTGGCCGGTTGCGAGAAGTTTTCCGTTGGAACCGGCAAGACCACCCGAAATGTTGCGCCCCCGGGAGAGGAAGTCTGCACTTCGATTCTGCCGCCGTGCTCTTTCGCCACCGCCAGGGAAATGGTGAGGCCGAGACCGGAACCACCGCCGGGCCGTTTGGTAGTGAAAAACGGGTCAAACAGCTTTCCGGCATTTTCCGGTGAAATCCCGGGACCATCGTCCGCGAACGTCGCGGTCAGGTTTCCTTCCGAGCAATCGAGCGAGATTTTCAGTGCGCCATGATCGCGGACACTCGATATGGCTTGCTCCGCGTTGGTGATAAGGTTCAAAAACACCTGCGTCAGGAGCTTGGGGTCGCCCACGATGGTGGGGAGAGACGCCGGCGGTTGAAAATCAACGGTTATATTTTTTTGCCGGAGCGAAGCCTGCTGAAGCTGCAGGGCGCGCTGGATCAGCTCGTCCAGCCGCACGGTCGTCCGCCCCAGCACAGGGGGGCGCGCAAAGGCAAGAAGGTTTTGAACGATGCCAGCGGCGCGGCGAGCTTGTTGCAAGACGATTTCGACCTGCCGGCGAGTAGCTTCGTCGGTGGCGCGTTCGCGCAAGAGGTCGCTGACGCCGAGGATGGCCGTAAGAGGATTATTCAATTCGTGCGCCGCGCCGGCCATCATCTGCCCCATGGACGCAAATTTCTCTTTCTGCGCAAGCTGCTGCTCGAATTGGCGGGATTCGGTGACGTCGCGTGCTGACGCCACTACGCCGGTGATTTTTCCAGCCGCGTCAAACAGAGGACCGGCACTGGCGCGCAGCATTCTCCAGGAGCCCTCGGCATGCTGCGCCCGATATTCCACCTGCGCGTAAGGAATCTCTCCGCTGGTCAAACGGCGGAACATTTCGACCAGCCGGGGACGATCTTCGGGATGCGCCCGACCGCCAAATTCCTCACCAACGAATTCCTCCGGGGAAGCCCCCAGCACATCCTGGACGCGCTGGCTGATAAAGGTGAACCGGCCATCGCGGTCAAAGACTCCGATCATGTCCGGGAAGCTGGCGATGAGCCGCCGGATGAATTCCTGTTCCTGGCGAAGGCGGTTTTCGATTTCCAGCCGTTCGGTAATGTCCACCAGCGTGCCCTGCACGCGGACGATGCGGCCGAAAGTATCGCGGACGGCAAATCCCGAAACGAGGCAGGAAATTTGCGTGCCGTCTTTGCGGCGGAAAGCGACCTCCCGATCCTGGATGGACCCTACCTGCTCGAGTTCGCGGAGGAGGGTGTCCCGCAGAGAAGGATTGACGTACATCTCCCTGAAATTCAGCTGTTGTAATTCTTCCTTGCTGTCGTATCCGAGCATGTGAAGAAGTGCGGGGTTGGCATCGAGCACCTGGCCGTCGGGTGCGTTGAAGAAAATTCCTTCTCGAAGAGATTCAAAGAGTTCGTTGAAGCGGATCTCCGATTCGTGTTGCGAAGTCACGTCGCGGGCCCAGCCGCTGATGGAGGTCAATTGTCCCTGGGCGGACACCGCCTGGAACCGGCAGTCGAAATAGCGGAGTTCGCGGCTCTTCATTAACCGCACAGGAATGCGGCCCGTCCAGGTTCCGAGCTGGAGGAGCTGAGGAAAGGCGCGCTCGACATCGGCGCGCGCAGGTTCGGCAATAAATTCTTCGAAAGGGTGACCAATCAGCTCCTGGAAGGGAGATCCAAGCACGCCCGCCAGATAGCGATTGGCGACCTGGAACTGACCGGTGGGCGTGAGGGTGAAAACGGCGTGGTCGAGGTTGTCGATCAGCTCGCGGTAGCCGTGTTGCGAACGCGAAACGATGTGGAGCAGCTTTTCGAATTGCGCTTCGGTGGGCGGCGCCGAGGCAGCTTCGTGCAGTTCACGGAGCAGTGCGCGAAGCTCGCCCAGTTGGCGCGTCTTGCTCTGGACGTAGAAACCAAAGAGAGCGACCAGGATCACCAGCCCGATCTGCAAGACCACGGCATGAGGGGGAGCCGATCGCGGCGTGCCCCAGGTTGCCAGGGCCAAACCGAGAGCAAGAGCGAGAAGCAGCAGAAGGCTATTGCGCCAGAGGGCGCGCTCTGCGCGCTCCAGGCGCTCCCAGTCGCGCGAGACCCGCTGGTCCGAATTCTGATTTGGCTCAGTGGACATTGAAAATTGACTTATCGCAAATGCGAGAGCAACGAACCCTTTGTACGAGGTTCTCCCAGTTAAATTTTACCGAGCGGACGTGTGCAGCGGGAAAAGAAAGCGGAGGCGCTTTCCAAGTTGCTTAACAGGAAGCCATCTGGGTCTGTTGACATTGTCGTGACAGCAAGTCAAACCGAGAAAGCATTCACCGCAGAGAAGGCGGAGAAATGCACAGGCAAAAACCAGCGAGGGATGAACGGAGAAAAAAAGGGGGCGTCCCAAATTCTGGGGACGCCCCGATGGGGAAACGGTGAAGGTTTAGCTCTCGGCGACCGCGTCGGTATCCTTGCGCAGGAAATCGAGCGCCGCGGCTTCTTCCGGCGTCAGGTCGGGCTCGATGGCTTGTGGCTCCTCCTTCGGAACTTCGGTGAGGAGCTGGATATTGCGATAGCGTTCCAGGCCCGTGCCGGCGGGAATCAACCGGCCCATGATGACGTTCTCCTTCAGGCCGCGGAGGTAGTCCACCTTCCCGGAGATGGCCGCTTCGGTGAGGACGCGGGTGGTCTCCTGGAAGCTGGCCGCGGAAATGAAGGAATCGGTGGAGAGCGATGCCTTGGTGATGCCGAGGAGCAGCGGGCGCCCGGTTGCGGGCCGTCCACCGTCGTGAATGACGCGGTCGTTCTCTTCGCGGAAGCGGAATTTGTCCACCTGCTCCTCGAGGAGGAACGAGGTGTCGCCCACGTCTTCAACTTTCACCCAGCGCATCATCTGCCGGACGATGGTCTCGATGTGCTTATCGTTGATGTTGACGCCCTGCAGGCGGTAGACCTCCTGGATGGAGTTCACCAAGTAAGCCTGCGTGTACTTTTCGCCAAGGACGGCGAGGATATCGTGCGGATTGAGCGGCCCGTCAATCAGCGGCTCGCCAGCCTGCACATGTTCGCCCTCCTGGACGTTTATATGGACGCCGCGCGGGATGGAGTATTCTTTGACGGTCTTTCCATCTTCGCTCTCGACGTAGATCTTGCGCTGGCCCTTGGCGATTTCGCCGTACTTCACCACACCGTCGATTTCGCTGATGACGGCGGGGTCCTTCGGCTTGCGCGTTTCGAAGAGTTCGACGACACGCGGGAGACCGCCGGTGATGTCTTTCGTCTTGGTGGTCTCGCGCGGGATCTTCGCGAGCACGTCGCCCGGCTGGACCTCATCGCCATCCACGACCATCAAGTGGGCGCGTGACGGCATCAGGTATTTCTTGGTGCGCCCGCCGGAACCGCGAATGTTGATGGTGGGCTGGTGCTTTTCATCCCCGGGCGGCAGCGTGACCACGAGCTGCGAAAGGCCGGTGACTTCGTCCACTTGCTCTTCGATGGTAATACCCGGCTGCAGGTCCTTGAACTGGACGCTGCCGGCCGTCTCGGTAAGGATCGAGAAGGTGTACGGGTCCCACTCGACCATTACCTGGCCGAGCGTGACGGGCTGACCATCTTCGACCTTTAGACGCGCGCCGTACACGACGTGATGGCGTTCTTTTTCGCGGCCCTTTTCGTCCACAACGGCGATTAAGCCGGAGCGGTTCATAGAAACGATTTGCTTGCCGCGGCCCTCGACTACTTTTAAGTCGATGAATTTCACGAAGCCGTTGTTGCGAGCCTCGACCTTCGACTGTTCGGTGACGCGAGTGGCCGTGCCGCCGATGTGGAACGTGCGCATGGTGAGCTGCGTGCCAGGCTCGCCGATGGACTGCGCGGCGATGACGCCGACGGCTTCGCCCATCTCGACGAAGCGGCCGGTGGCGAGGTTGCGGCCGTAGCAGCGCGCGCAAACGCCGCGGCGGGATTCGCACGTGAGCACGGAGCGGATTTTTACGCGCTCGATGCCGGCGGCCTGGATGGCGTTGGCAAGCTCTTCAGTGATTTCCTGGTTGATCTCGACGATCACGTTGCCTTCATAGTCCTTGATCTTTTCGAGCGAGACGCGGCCCACAACGCGGTCGCGCAACGGCTCGACTTCAACGCCCGCTTCGAGAATCGGCTCGACGTCGATTCCGGCAGAGGTGCCGCAGTCGAATTCGTTGATGATCACGTCCTGCGCCACGTCAACCAGGCGGCGAGTGAGGTAACCCGAATCGGCCGTCTTCAGCGCGGTATCGGCCAGACCCTTGCGGGCGCCGTGCGTGGAGATGAAGTACTGCAGCACGGTGAGGCCTTCGCGGAAGTTGGAGGTGATGGGCGTTTCGATGACTTCGCCGGAGGGCTTGGCCATCAACCCGCGCATGCCGGAAAGCTGGCGGATCTGCTGCTTCGAGCCGCGGGCGCCGGAATCGGCCATCACGTAAATCGGATTGATCACGCCCTCTTTGTCCTGCTGTTCGAGGGCTTTGAACATTTCATCGGCAACTTTTTCGGTGACGTCGGACCAGATGGCGATGACTTTGTTGTAGCGCTCGCCGTTGGTGATGGCGCCATCGAGATATTGCTGCTGGACCTTGACGACTTCGTGCTCGGCCGCGTCCACCAGCTTGAATTTCACGCTGGGGATGACCATGTCGCTGATGCCGATGGAGACGCCGGCCTTCGTCGCGTAGAGGAAGCCGAGTTCTTTCAGCTTGTCGAGCGCGACGACGGTCTTCTCCAGGCCGAAGCGCAGGTAGCAATACTGCACGAGCGCCTGGACGCCCTTCTTCTTGAGCAGGCCGTTGATGAACGGCATGTCGGTGGGCAGATGGTCGTTGAAGATTACTCGGCCGACGGTGGTCTGCAGGAACTGCTTGTTTAGATTGATCGGCTCCGTGTGCGATACGTCCTGGTCGTCGTACGCGTTGGTGAGGTCGATCACTTCGCCGGTGTAGCGCATGCGGATCGGCGTGAGCAGTTCGACTTCGTTGGCTTCGAGCGCCATGATGACTTCTTCGGTGGAACCAAATGCGCGGCCTTCGCCCTTGGCCTTCGGCTTGGCCTTGGTCATGTAGTAGATGCCGAGCACCATATCCTGCGTCGGGACGGCCAGAGGATATCCGTTCGCCGGCGAAAGAATGTTGTGCGAGCTGAGCATCAGCACGGAAGCTTCCACCTGCGCTTCGGGCGAGAGAGGAATGTGCACCGCCATCTGGTCGCCGTCGAAGTCCGCGTTGAACGCCGTGCAGACCAGCGGATGGATGCGGATCGCTTTTCCTTCCACGAGTACCGGCTCGAAGGCCTGAATGCCGAGACGGTGCAGCGTGGGCGCGCGATTCAGGAGCACCGGATGCTCGCGAATCACATCCTCGAGGATGTCCCAGACGATGGATTCCTGGGCCTCGACGAGTTCCTTCGCCTGTTTGATGGTGGTGCAATGTCCGGCGGCTTCGAGCTTGTGATAGATGAACGGCTTGAAAAGCTCGAGCGCCATTTTCTTCGGCAGACCGCACTGGTGGAGTTTCAGTTCCGGGCCGACGACGATGACGGAACGGCCGGAATAATCCACGCGCTTGCCGAGGAGGTTCTGGCGGAAGCGGCCCTGCTTGCCCTTGAGCGTGTCGGAGAGCGACTTGAGCGGGCGGTTGTTCGTCCCGCGGAGGACGCGGCCGCGGCGGCCGTTGTCGAACAGCGCGTCCACGGCTTCCTGCAACATGCGCTTTTCGTTGCGCACGATCACGTCCGGCGCGTGGAGCTCCATCAGCTTCTTCAACCGGTTATTACGGTTGATCACGCGGCGGTAGAGATCGTTCAAATCGGAAGTGGCGAAGCGGCCGCCGTCGAGGGGCACCAGCGGACGCAGCTCGGGCGGCAGAACCGGAATCACGTCGAGAATCATCCACTCGGGCTTGTTGCCGCTCTTGCGAAACGCTTCGAGGACCTTGAGCCGCTTGGCGAATTTGATGCGCTTCTGCAGGCTCGGATCGATCTTCATTTTTTCGCGCAGCTCTTCGGAAAGCTTGTCCACGTCCACGCGGCGCAAAAGTTCTTTGATGGCTTCGGCGCCCATGCGCACGTCGAATTTTCCGAGAAACTCCTTTTGGAGTTCGCGGAATTTCTCTTCGGGGATGATTTCCTTCTGCTTGAGGCCGGGAACTTCGCCCGGGTCCACGCACACGAAGGTCTCGAAGTACAGGATGTGCTCGAGGTCGCGCATGGTGATATCGAGCAGGTAGCCGATGCGGCTGGGCAGCCCCTTGAAGAACCAGACATGCGAGCAGGGGGATGCCAGCTCGATATGGCCGAGGCGTTCGCGGCGGACTTTGCTGAGCGTTACTTCGACGCCGCACTTGTCGCAGATCACGCCACGGTGCTTCATGCGCTTGTATTTTCCGCACAAGCATTCCCAGTCGGTGACGGGGCCGAAAATCTTGGCGCAGAACAGGCCGTCGCGCTCGGGCTTGAAGGTGCGGTAGTTGATGGTTTCCGGCTTGGTGACTTCGCCATGAGACCAGGACCGGATCTTTTCAGGACTCGCCAAGCTGATGCGAATGGAATCAAAATCCGCAATCTGACTGGCGCGATCGTACGGGCTCGATCGGTACAAGGGGCGTTCCTCCTGTCCGGCAACGCCGGACTAAAACCAGAACAAAAATTATCGGGCGGTCACGGGAAACGAACCGGACCGCGCTAATCCGCCGCTTCCGCTTTTTCCAATTGCGGCTTCTGGCGTTTCATCAATTCAACGTCGAGGCAGAGCGACTGCAGCTCGCGCACCAGCACGTTGAAGGATTCGGGCACGCCGGGTTCGATTCCCGGCTCGCCCTTCACAATGGCCTCGTAAATCTTGGCACGGCCGTACACATCGTCGGATTTTGCAGTGAGCAGCTCCTGCAGAATGTGCGCAGCACCGTAGGCTTCGAGCGCCCAGACTTCCATTTCTCCGAAGCGCTGTCCGCCGAACTGCGCCTTTCCGCCGAGCGGCTGTTGCGTGATGAGAGAGTACGGACCGATGGAGCGCGCGTGGATCTTGTCGTCCACCAGGTGAGAGAGCTTGAGCATGTAGATGTAGCCGACAGTCACATTCTGCGCGAAGGAATCGCCGGTCATGCCGTCGTAGAGCGTGATCTTGCCGCTCTCCGGCAATTCGGTGAATTCGAGCAGGTGGCGGATGTCCGACTCGCGCGCGCCGTCAAAGACGGGCGTTGCGAACGGAACGCCTTCGCGGAAGCTTTGGCCGAGGTCCAGGATGGCATCGTCATCCAGTTCGGAGATGGTTTTCCAAACTGAAGTGGGGCCGAAAGCGTCCTTGAACCACTTGCGTACCGCCTCGGCGCGGCTTTCCGTGTCGTCAATCACCTTGGCGACGCGCTCGCCCAGTTCCTTGGACGCCCAGCCAAGATGCGTTTCGAGAATCTGGCCGACGTTCATACGCGAGGGAACGCCCAGCGGGTTGAGAACGATTTCGACCGGCGTGCCGTCGGGCATGTAGGGCATGTCTTCCTTCGGAACGATGCGAGCGATGACGCCCTTGTTGCCGTGGCGGCCTGCCATTTTGTCGCCGACGGAGAGCTTGCGCTTCATGGCGATGTAGGTCTTCACGAGCTTGATGACGCCCGGCGGAAGTTCATCGCCCTTTTTGAGCTTCGCGATCCGCTCGTCGGTGATTTTGCGCAGAACGTCGATTTGCCGGGAGGTCATCTCCTCGATTTCATCAATTTTTTCGATGAGCAGCGGGTCTTTGTCATTGAGGCGCAGGCGCTTCAGGTTGCGCGTGGTGATTTTTTCGAGAATGTCGCGCGTGAGTTCGGTGCCCTTGGTCAGGAGGCGCTTGTTGGTGCGTTCGTCGTGCAGGTCGGCCATAAGTTTCTGGCCGCCCAGCAGGTCATTGAGGCGCTTCAAGCGTTCGTCGGTGAGAATGCGGATTTCATCGGCGAGGTTTTTCTCAAGCTTGGCCACCTGGGCGGCTTCGATGGCCTTGTGGCGTTCATCCTTCTCCGCACCTTTGCGGCAGAAGATCTTCACGTCCACGATGGTGCCCTCGATGCCCGGCGGGCAATAGAGCGAAGCGTCGCGAACGTCGCCGGCCTTCTCGCCAAAAATCGCGCGGAGCAGTTTTTCTTCCGGCGTCAGCGTCGTTTCGCCCTTGGGCGTCACTTTGCCGACGAGGATGTCGCCGGGCTTAACGGTGGCGCCGATGCGGATCACGCCGCTCTCATCGAGATTGCGCAGGAAGCTCTCGTTGATGTTGGGAATATCGCGGGTGATTTCTTCGGGACCGAGCTTCGTATCGCGCGCCTCGATTTCGTATTCTTCGATGTGAATCGAGGTGTAGTAATCCTCCTCGACCAGCTTTTCGCTGACGAGAATTGCGTCTTCAAAGTTGTACCCGCGCCACGGAAGGAACGCGACCAGCACGTTGCGCCCGAGTGCGAGCTCGCCGCGGTCGGTGCAAGGCCCGTCGGCCAGCACCTGGCCCTGCTTCACGCGGTCGCCCGCGCGGACCAGCGGCTTCTGGCTGATGCAGGTGTTCTGGTTCGAGCGCTTGAACTTCGTGAGCAGGTAAATGTCCGAGCCCACTTCGCGGCTGAGCACGCCAGACTGGTCGGATTCAACGCGCACGATCACGCGCTCGGAGTCCACCTGGTCCACAATGCCGTCGCGGCGGCAGACGATGACGGCGCCGGAATCGCGCGCAGTCACCCGCTCCATGCCGGTGCCCACCAGCGGCGCCTCCCCGCGGATTAGAGGCACGGCCTGGCGCTGCATGTTCGAGCCCATCAAAGCGCGGTTCGCGTCGTCATTCTCGAGGAACGGGATCAGGCTTGCGGCCACCGAAACAAGCTGCTTCGGCGACACGTCGATGTAATCCACTTCGTCGCGGCTCTTCAGGACGAAGTTGCCGGCCTGGCGGCAATTGACGAGCTCGGTAGTGATTTTTCCGCGTTCATCGAGCGAGGCGTTGGCCTGCGCGATGACGTAGCGGTCCTCTTCCCACGCCGAAAGGTAGAAGCAGTGCGGCTCGACAACTACGCGGCGGCGCTTCAACTCGTCGTTGGTGTCTTCCACTTTCTCTTTTTCCGCAACTTCACCGGCTTTGAATTCGCTATCGCCCGAATTCACCACCTGGACGAAATCAATCACGCGGCCGCCCTTCACCTTGCGGTAAGGGGACTCGATGAATCCGAACTCGTTGATCCGGGCGTAACAGGAAAGCGAGCTGATCAGACCGATGTTCGGACCTTCCGGCGTTTCGATCGGGCAGATGCGGCCGTAGTGCGTCGGATGAACGTCGCGAACTTCGAATCCAGCGCGCTCGCGCGAAAGGCCGCCCGGCCCGAGAGCCGACAGACGGCGCTTGTGCGTGATTTCGCTGAGCGGGTTCGTCTGATCCATGAATTGCGAGAGCTGCGAGCTGCCGAAAAATTCGCGGATCGCAGCCATCACCGGCTTTGCGTTCACCAGGTCGTGCGGCATGGCCGTGGACATTTCCTGGTACACCGACATCTTTTCCTTGATGGCGCGTTCCATGCGGACCAGGCCGATGCGGAACTGATTCTCAAGAAGTTCGCCGACGGCGCGGACGCGGCGATTGCCGAGATGGTCAATGTCGTCCACTGAGCCGATGTTCTTGCGCAGCTTCAGCAAATACTTGATCGCGGCGACAAAATCGGACGGGTCGAGTGTGCGCTTGTCGAGTGGAGTCTCGAGCCCCAGCTTGATGTTGAATTTCAGGCGGCCAACCTTGCTGAAATCGTATTTGCGCGCGTCGAAAAACATCCCATTGAAGAGCGCGGTGGCGGTTTCAAGCGTCGGCGGATCGCCGGGCCGGAGCTTGCGGTAAATTTCGATCAAGGCCTCTTTGGGAGTGCGGATGGTGTCCTTTTCGAGCGTGCGGCCGACGATCACGCCCACGTCGTCGCGGTCGGGGAAGCAGATATCCACTTCCGTGATCCCCGCTTCGGCGATGGAAGCCCACATCTCAGGAGTGAGCGGCTTGTTCGCTTCGAGCAGTACTTCGCCGGTCTGGCGATTCACAAGCTCGCTGACGGTGACGGCGGCTTCGAGATCCGCGACGCCCACTTCCACCTGATTCACGCGCGCCTTCACCATTTCTTTGTACAGCGGCTCGGTGATGCGTTTGTGCGCGCCGACAAGCACCTCTTCGGATTTCGGGTGCTTGATTTCCTTCGAAAGCTTGCGGTCAATCAGGCTCTCGGAAACATTCCAATAGAGGTCGCCTTCGCGCACGGAAATGCGCTCGACCTGATAAAACGTGCGCAGAATATCTTCGTTGGACTTCAATCCCAGGGCGCGCAGGAAAATCGAGCCGAGGAACTTGCGCTTGCGGTCGATGCGGACGTAGAGAATATTTTTCGTGTCGTACTCGAACTCAACCCACGAGCCGCGGTAAGGAATAATTTTTCCGAGGAAGTAGCTGCGATTGTTGGCGGTCTCGAAAAACACGCCCGGGGAACGGTGCAACTGGCTGACGATGACGCGCTCGGTGCCGTTAATGATGAACGTGCCGTTCTCGGTCATCAGCGGGATATCGCCGAAGAAAACTTCCTGCTCCTTGATGTCGCGAATGGATTTCGCGCCGGTGTCGGGATCTTTGTCGTAAATGGTGAGGCGGATGGTGACCTTGAGCGGCGCGGAATAAGTCATACCGCGCTCCTGGCACTCGTTCACGTCGTACTTGAGCTGCAGCGTGACCGGGTCGCCGCACTTGTTGCAGAACGTGGGAGTGTTCTTGTTGAACGTGCCGCACTTCGCGCAGAGCACGTCGCCCGTCTTGTACGGATTCGTGACCACCGAGGCGCCGCAATTCCGGCAGGTGGCGCGCAAGTGGTGCAGGCCGCGCAGATGGCCGCACTTGCACTCCCAGTTGCCGATGGCGTAGTCCACGAAATCCAATTGCGAGAGTCCGCGGAAATCCTGGATCGGAAAAACCGATGTGAAAACGGACTGGAGTCCGGTGTCCTCGCGCTCGCTGGGCAGCAAATCCATCTGCAGGAAGCGCTGATAGGACTTCTTCTGCACGTCAATCAGGTTGGGAATCTGGACGGTGGTCTTGATTTTTGCAAAGTCCAGGCGTTCTCGTTCCCGATTGGCGCGATTACCGTTGCGATTGCTCATGTACCTTCCTCTTGAAAGTCACGCCGGAAAAGACGGCGCGGAGTGACACCCGCCCCGTCGGTCCGGGAAGGACGTATGGTGAGGTTCTGTGTTCCAAAGGAGCGCGCGCGTAGCGAATTCCTAAGCAGCCCGGGCACCAGGCCCGCGCAGGCTGCAACTACTTGATCTCGACCTTGGCTCCAGCCTCTTCGAACTTTTTCCGGATCGTGGCGGCCTCGTCCTTGTTGATGCCCTCTTTCACAGTCTTGGGGGCGCCATCCACCAGGTCCTTGGCTTCTTTCAAGCCCAGGCTGGTGACTTCGCGGACCGCTTTGATCACGTTGATTTTGTTCGCGCCGACTTCGGTGAGAACGACGCTGAATTCCGTCTTCTCTTCCGCCGCGGCACCGCCGCCGGCTGCGCCCGCCGCGCCCGCAACCATCACGGGAGCCGCAGCAGCAGCCGAGACGCCGAAGGCTTCTTCCATCTTCTTCACAAGATCGGAAGCCTCGAGCAGCGTGAGACCCTTGATTTCTTCGAGAATGCCTTCCACTTTGCTGGCCATTGCCGTTTCCTATCCTCCTCGCAGATAAATTACGATTGCCGAGAGCCCGCCCAACCACTAATGACTAAGCCGTTTCAGGCGCCGATGCAGGCGCTGGAGTGCTTTCCGGTGCTGCTCCGCCCGGCCCGAACTTGTTTGCCTTCACTGCTTCGCTTGTGACCACCGCGAGATTTCGCGGAAGGGCCGCGAGCGCCGTTGCAATTCGCTGCGCCGGAGCATTCAGCAGGAACATGATTTTGCTGAACAGTTCCTCCTTGCTCGGCAGCGCCGCGAGCTGGTTGATCTCCTGGATCGAGATGACGCGCCCTTCGACCCAGCCGGCGCGAAACTTAAACGCCGGAACATCTTTCGCCACTTTCGTCAGAATCTTTGCGAGCGCAACCGGGTCAGCGGTGGTGAAGGCGATTGAATTCGTGCCCTTCAAGCCCTTCAGCAGGTCGGCTGCAGGAGTTCCGGCGGCGGCGCGCTCGACCACGGTGTTTTTCACAACTTCGTAGTTGCCGCCCGCTGCTTGCACCGCGCGGCGGAGTTTGGTGTCCTGCTCGACAGTGATGCCCTGAAAAGTCGAGAGAATCACGGTGGAAACTTTTGCGAGCTGGGTGCGCAGCTCGTCCGCGTGGGCTATTTTTTCGGCCTTCTTCTTCATGCCGAACTCCTCTTTCTCCGGCCCGAGTGCGCCGGACCGGCCGCTACTAATTTCTACGCCGCCACGGCTACGGCAGCGTCCGCCTCAGCGTGGTCAATCGGCACGCCCGGACCCATGGTCGAGGTGAGCGTGATTTTCTTGATGTACTTCCCTTTCGCCGCTGCGGGCTTGGCCTTGATCACCGCGGCAAGCAGCGCTTGCGCATTTCCGGCAAGCTGCTGCGCCGAAAAGCTGATTTTGCCCACTGGCGAGTGGATGATGCCGGTCTTGTCGAGTCGGAATTCCACTTTACCGGCCTTGATTTCTTTCACCGCGCGCGCGATTTCGAAAGTGACCGTGCCCGTCTTCGGGTTGGGCATCAAGCCGCGCGGGCCGAGCACCTTGCCCAGGCGTCCGGCGGATTTCATCATGTCCGGCGTGGCGATCACGGCTTCGTAATCCGTCCAGCCTTCCTGAATTTTCTGGACCATGTCGTCGCCGCCGACAAAATCCGCGCCGGCATCCTGCGCTTCCTTCACTTTTTCGCCGCTCGCAATCACCAGCACGCGCTTCGATTTTCCCAGGCCGTTCGGCAGCACCACGGTGCCGCGAACCATCTGGTCGGACTGTTTCGGGTCCACGCCCAGGTTCAAAACCAGCTCGACGGTTTCGTCAAACTTGACGAAGTGCGCCTTGCGGAGCAGCTCCGCGGCTTCCTCGAGCTTGTAGGGACGCGCCTCAACAAGTTTTCGGGCGCGATCAATATTTTTCCCGCCTTCTTTCGCACTGCGACCCATCGCGTGTGTCTCCTGATTCCGGACTAACCTTCGACTTCAATGCCCATATTGCGCGCCGTGCCCATAATGGTGCGGACAGCCGACTCGAGGCTCATCGTATTCAGGTCAGGCAGCTTGGTCTTGGCAATTTCTTCGACCTGCTTGCGAGTGACCTTGGCCACTTTGTTTCGGTTCGGTTCCGGCGAACCCTTCACGATTCCGGCAGCGCGCTTCAAAAGCTCCGAGGCCGGAGGCGTCTTCAAGATAAAGGTGAACGTGCGGTCGCTATAAATCGTGACCAGCACAGGAATGATCATGCTGTCCGGCTCTTTCGACGTCTTGGCGTTGAACTGCTTGCAGAAATCCATGATGTTCACGCCGTGAGGGCCGAGCGCCGTGCCCACGGGCGGAGCCGGTGTGGCTTTTGCCGCCGGCAATTGGAGCTTCACCATCGCTTGAATTTTTTTCGCCATCTAGTTTTCCTCTACCCTGCAAACCCGCTGCTGGCGGGGTGATGCGCCGCACGAATCTCTTACGCGACTTTTTCAACCTGCGCAAAATCCAGCTCGACCGGAGTGGAGCGGCCAAAAATCGTGACGGAAACTTTTAATGTGCTGCGGTCGGAATTCACTTCCTCGACCACGCCGGTGAAATTCGCGAACGGCCCTTCTCCGATGCGTACTTTTTCGCCGCGCTCAAACGAAAGCCGGGGCTTGGGTTTCTCCGCCGTGGTAGTGGCACGATTCAAAATATTCTGCACTTCTTCATCCGTCAGCGGCGAAGGCGTCTGGCCTGAGCCGACGAAGCCGGTGACGCGCGGAGTGGAGCGGACGACGTGCCAGGTGTAATCATCCATATCCATTTCGACCAGCACGTAACCCGGGTAGCACATCCGCGGCGAGATCACTTTTTTGCCGCCGCGCACTTCCACTACCGACTCGGTAGGAATTATAATCTGGCCGATCTTGTCCGTAAGCCCGAATGCCTGCACGCGGCCCTCGAGGCTTTCCTTCACCTTTTTCTCAAACCCCGAGTAGGTGTGGACGATGTACCACTGCTTCGACATTTCGCTTCCTTCAGTGCTTCTTTGCATAGTTAATCAGCCAGCCGATCGCTTTGCCGAGCAGCGAGTCGGTCAAGAAAAAATATACGCCGAAGAAGGCTACGGTGACGGTCACGACGATGGTGGTCGAGATCACGTCGTCGCGCGACGGCCAGTTCACCTGCTTCATTTCGACGCGCACGTCGTGCAGAAACTGGCGCAGCCGCCGCGGATATTCCGCGATTTTGGTTACCGGTCCCGGAAGCGAAAACGCTGCGCCCTGGCCGCCCGTATCTTCCTTGCTCAATTTCGCCGCCTGTGCCATCTCGCCGGCCGCCTTTGCTTCCTCGAACTCACGTCGCTCCGCCCGCCAGCTCCCCTCGCAGCAAAGCTGGCAGGGGAGGAGGGATTCGAACCCCCACTCTCGGTTTTGGAGACCGATGGTCTACCGTTGAACCTACTCCCCTGACTTTTAAGCCGCAGGCTCAAAAATCACCCTCAGTCCGCTGGTCAGGTCGAAGGGTGATTTTCCACTCGGCTCCTGCGAATCAACTGCAGCTTCTCTTCCCGTCGCCAACCCGTAACGAGTTCACTTCACTTCTTTGTGCCCCGTATGTTTTCGGCACGTGTTGCAAAATTTCGAAGTCTCCAACCGGTCCTGATGCTTTTTCCGGTTCTTGGTGGTGGTGTAGTTCCGGTTTTTGCAATCGTTGCACTGCAATGTGATGATTTCGCGCATAGGTTACTCGATGATCTCGGCGACGGCGCCGGCTCCCACCGTGTGGCCGCCTTCGCGAATCGCGAACCGCAACCCCTTCTCCAGCGCCACCGGCGTGATCAAACTGATCTCACACGAGATGTTGTCCCCCGGCATCACCATCTCCACTCCCGTCGGCAACTTCACATCTCCCGTCACGTCCGTCGTGCGGAAGTAGAACTGCGGCCGGTACCCCGTGAAAAACGGCGTGTGCCGCCCCCCTTCTTCCTTCGTCAGCACGTACGCTTCGGCCTTGAACTTCGTGTGCGGCGTGATCGACCCCGGCTTGCACAGCACCTGCCCGCGTTCCACTTCATCCTTTTCCGTCCCGCGCAAGAGCAGCCCCACGTTGTCGCCCGCTATCCCTTCGTCCAACAGCTTCCGGAACATCTCCACGCCCGTCACCGTCTTCTTCATCGTCGGCCGGAAGCCTACAATCTCGATTTCCTCGCCTACCTTCACCTTGCCGCGCTCGATTCGCCCCGTCACCACCGTCCCGCGGCCCGATATCGAAAATATATCTTCAATCGGCATCGCGAACGGCTTGTCCACATCCCGCTGCGGCAACGGCACGTTCTTGTCCACCGCTTCCATCAAATCCAAAATCGTCTTCTCCCACTTGGCATCCCCCTCCAGCGCCTTCAGCGCCGACCCGCGCACCACCGGCACCGTGTCCCCCGGAAACTGATAGGTCTTCAGCAGCTCGCGCACTTCCAGCTCCACCAACTCCAGAAGCTCCGGGTCTTCCACCACGTCGCACTTGTTCAGAAACACCACGATGTACGGCACGCCCACCTGGCGCGCCAGCAGGATGTGTTCCCGCGTCTGCGGCATCGGTCCGTCCGTCGCCGCCACCACCAGAATCGCGCCGTCCATCTGCGCCGCGCCGGTGATCATGTTCTTGATGTAGTCCGCGTGTCCCGGGCAATCAATGTGCGCGTAGTGCCGGTTGGCCGTCTCGTACTCCACGTGCGCCACCGCAATCGTGATCCCCCGCTCGCGCTCTTCCGGCGCGTTGTCAATCGAATCGAACGCCCGGAACTGCACCTTCGGGTTGTTCTTACTGAGCACTTTCGTGATGGCCGCCGTCAACGTCGTCTTGCCGTGGTCGATGTGCCCAATCGTCCCCACGTTTACGTGCGGCTTACTCCGCTCGAATTTCTCCTTCGCCATCGTTCCTCACACTTTTGAGAGAGCTACGCGGCCATTGCCGCGATGCACTTCGCCTGGGTCACTTGGCCCTGCAAAATGGAGCGGGGGACGGGGCTCGAACCCGCGACCATCTGCTTGGAAGGCAGAGACTCTACCACTGAGTTACCCCCGCTCATTCCTGCCGCGCCGAACGTGGAGCCTGGGACCGGGATTGAACCGGTGACCTCGTCCTTACCAAGGACGCGCTCTACCAACTGAGCTACCCAGGCCCGAACCGGTTTCCCCGAAGCCTCCCGCGTCTTGCATCGGAAGCGCGGCCGGGGCCGCCTCGCTCCGAAAAATGTTTCTGAGCCCTCACCGAGATCCCAGGACCGTTTCGGTCGCCGGAGACGCTGGTGGACGGGGGAGGATTCGAACCTCCGTAGCCCGCAAGGAGCGGCAGATTTACAGTCTGCTGGTTTTAGCCACTCACCCACCCGTCCCGCAGAACCATCCGGGACGCGAATTCAAAGTCCCGCAATACTGTCCGGGACGAAAGTTGCGCATCCCGCAAAATCATCGGGGCACAGCTTCAGCATCCCACTTGCCCTACAAGAACTTGACCGGACTGCTGTACGGGGTACTCCGCAATGCAGAAAGGGCTCGTGTCGGAAGACACCAGCCCTAGCGCTTTTGTCGCGAGGAATCCGTCCGCAACCCCTGCCGAAAATTCTCGGTCCCTCAAACTCAGCTGGCGGAGGGATTTGAACCCCCGACCCTCTGATTACAAATCAGATGCTCTACCACTGAGCTACGCCAGCCCTGCTTAAACCTAGGAAAATTATCATAGAGGCAATCAAATTGCAAGCAAGTTTCCGCTGGCGGCAAACCCCTTGCCATGTCGGCACTTATCCGCCGCTCCCACGACTGGCATTTGCGCTATTCGGCAGCAGGTTTCGAAAATTCCTTGTCATCCAACTCCACGTTGTGGCGGACTTCCGTAAAAGTAACCGTGATAGAGGGCTTTGAAATTGACTGATGAACTGTAAACGGCAGCTTAATTCCATCCACTTCCCGGTAATCCTCCAAATCTTCCTGGTAAGCCGAGACCCCCTCGGAAGTGTGGCGCTTGCTGATGAGCCGAAGCGCCAGTCCTGTCTTTACATCGAAATACATTTTGTCGGGATCGGCGTCCGCACGCGCCGCTTCCACCACGTAAACGTCGTGCTCGCCGATTTTCTCCGTCCCGGTCACAGTAAACTTCGAATACAGTTGCCGCAAATCAAGCGGATGATAGAAATCAGCATCGAAGCGCGTGTCTTCGAATTCAGCGCCGGTCTCTGTGCGCAGCCCGTCCTTCGGGTCATCTGTCCAAGCAGTTGTACCGTCGAAGCCCTGGCGGAAGGTCGCACCATTGAGAATGATCACGCGCAGCAAGCGATTGGGCGCCTTCTCATGAAATTCGACCGTGCCTGAAATTTGCATGTCCGGGACATTAATGGTGCCCGTCGCGATGCGCGTGGTGAGTTTTTTCCACGCGGCGCGCCCGCCGATGGCTTCGACGTAACGATTCAAGATTTGATCGGCGGTCGGTGTCGCCGGTGGTGTTGTTCTAACCGCGGGTTTCTGCGACGTGGACGTGGCCGCGGGCATTTGCGCGAACACGGCACAGCTGATCGCGAGGCTCAGTATGCCGGCTGCCAAAAATTTTCTCATGCTCCCAACTCTATGCACGCAGATGCACCCAAGCCCAATGAACATTAGAAGCCAGCGTTGATGTTACAGTTGCCAGAACCAATCCTTGGCCGCTGACGACCCGCAAAATTCCGTGAGAGCCCGCGCGCAGGAAGGAGAGCAAAACTTTACACCAACTCGCTCGAAACCTATACTCGATTCTTCGCATGCCACTTTCCTCGACGAAGCGCGCACTACTTGCGGTAGCGGTGATTGTTGCTCTTGGCAGTGCCGGCCTCGGAGTCTATCTCTACCGGCAGCACCGTCCGCTGCCGGGTGCCAGTGCGGGCTCAGCACCTGACCTCCTCGGCCAACTTCCCGCAGATGCTCCCATCATCAGCTATATAGACGTGGCCGCGCTGCGTGGATTGCAGAACTCGCCACTGGCAGCAGTCCTGGGATTGACCTCGGCGGGCCCGCAAGCCGATCGCGAATATGCTGAATTCGTTGGCGAGACAGGATTCGACTACACGCGCGATCTCGATAGGGCGGCGATTGCAGCTTGGCCACAAGGCCTGCTAGCGCCGGACTCCATGAGCGAGAATCGCATCCTCGTGGTCGCGGACGGCCGCTTCAACGAACAAAAAATCAAGACGTACGCCCTAAGGACTGGAAGAGTGGTCGCGCACGGCGCACGGCCGGTGTATGAAGTTCCCGGCAAACCACCTTTATCGTTCGAGTTTCTCTCACCGACGCGGATTGTGCTGGCCAGCGGCAAGGATGCAACTGACCTGCTTACCGTAACTGGCACGGCGGCGCGAGACCCAGGCACGCAGTCGCGCATCGCACGCGTAGCCGGCGCGCCTATTTTTGCGGTCGCGCGCACGGATCAGCTCCCCGCCAGCTTCTATTCAAATTTTGGGAATTCGACGCAGCTCGAGCGCCTGGCGCGCAGCGTTCGCGGCCTCACGCTTGCAGGCCAGCCCGACGGCGACAAAATCAAGTTAGCGCTCGATGCCGAATGCGACTCGATGACCAATGCGCTCCAGCTCGCCGCGCTGCTCGATATTCTACGCATGGCCTCGTCCATGACTCTCTCTGATCCCAAGACGCGCCAACAGATGAGCCGTGATCAAGCCGCGTTTCTACGCGCGGTCGCCAACCAGATGAAAGTGGCCCACCAGGACAAGTGGATCCGCCTGACGCTTGACGTCACGCCGGAGATGTTAGGCGCGCGCCCGCCCTCCGCCTCCGATCCTCCTCCGGCCCGGCATTCTCCCGCGCCCGCTCGGTAGAGACCTGGCGGCGGTTGCCCGTCCACTCCCCTTGCTTGTTGACAGGAGCCGTGATAGCCTTCCTGTCACCCACTGAGGGGAGCCATGAGCAAGCCGACCGACCTCGTTCAGGGCACTGTGGATCTGCTGATCCTCAAGACGGTGGCGCTCCGCCCTATGCACGGCTGGGCCATCGCCCAGCGCATCCGTCAGATTTCCGAAGACGTCCTGCAGGTGAATCAGGGTGCACTCTATCCCGCGCTTCACCGGCTCGAGCAGCAGGGATGGATTCGCGCCGAGTGGGGCGAATCGGAGAATAACCGCCGCGCGAAATACTATTCGCTCACGAAAGCTGGCCGAAAGTATCTCCAGAAAGAGCAGGCCAATTGGGAGCGCCTCTCTTCGGCGATTGGCCTGGTGCTGAGGACCTCCTGATGCAGGAAACCACCATCCTTCGCTGGCCCGCAAAGATCCTTCATCGCCTGCGTTCTCTCTTCCTGCGAAGTCGCGTGGACCAAGAACTCGACGACGAGCTCCGTTTCCATCTCGAGCAGCAGATTGCCGAAGACTTCGCCGCGGGAATGACTCCGGAAGAGGCACGCTCTGCCGCGTTGAGAAAACTGGGGGGCGTCGAGCAACTCAAAGAGGATTGCCGCGACTCGCGCGGCGTGCGGCTGATTCAGGATTTCGTCCAGGACGTGCGCTATGGCCTGCGCATGATCGCGAGGGCTCCCATGCTCTCCCTAGTTATCGTTGCCATCCTGGCGATCGGGACCGGTTCGGGCACAGCCATCTACAGCCTGATCGACGCTTGCCTGCTTCACAGCAACACCTACCCGGTCGTGGACCGCTGGGATGTGGTCCACGCGTATTCTCCGAAGCAAAAGATGTTTATCAACTACCTGTCGGTTCCGGAGATATTCGAAGTGAAGGGCCTCACCGACGTTTTCGAAGCCGTAGGAGCGGTTCACGGCGATAGCTTTAATCTCACCGGCGGCGATTATCCCGAACGCATTCTCGGAACGCACGTCAGCGCCAACGCCATCTCCATGACGCGCGTTGCACCCGTCCTTGGCCGCATCTTCACGGACGCAGAAGACCGCCCGGGCGGGCCGCCGGTTGTGGTGATCAGCGCTGAACTCTGGAAGCGGCGCTTCGCCTCGGATCCGAACATTCTCGGCCAAGTGATTCGTCTTGATGGCGTGGCTTACACCGTGATCGGCGTCATGCCCGCACATTTCGACTTTTGGGGCGGAGAATTATGGATCCCGCTCCAACTCAATCCCGCAGATTCGAATCGCTCCGATCGCCGCAACTGGATTGTCTCCGTGTTGCACAAGGGAGTCACCGAAGAGGCGGCCAATGCGCGTCTGGCTGTGCTGGCGAAACAGCTCGAGCAGCAATTCGGTGCGACGATGCCGGAATACCGCGGCTGGGATTTGCGCGTCTGGAACATCAACGAGGCCGTGATTGGCGGGGTGAAGCCTGCGCTGCTGGTTCTCGCTTTCGCCGTGGGGCTGCTACTGCTGATTTCCTGCGCGAATGTGGCTGTCCTCCTGCTCGCGCGCAGCACAGCGCGGATGCGGGAAGTTGCCGTGCGGCTGGCGCTCGGCGCATGGCGTGGGCGCATCTTGCGGCAGATGCTCACCGAAAGCCTGGTGCTCTCGCTCACCGGTGGCGCGCTTGGAGTCTGCGCCGCCTACGCGTGCTTACCGGTGCTTGTGCGCCTCATCCCCGAGGAATGGCTTCCCACCGCACCTGAGTTGGTGCGCATCAATCCCGCGGTGCTTGCGGTCGCCGCAGGGATTGCCATCGCCATGGGGGCGCTTTTCGGGATCGTGCCCGCATGGCAAGCGTCGCGGCAGAATCTGGTTGCGTCGTTGAAGGAAGGCGGCAGCAAGATCGGTGGCGACCGCGTGGGGCGCTCGTCGCGAAATCTGATGGTTGTGGCGGAGATTGCACTTTCACTCGTCGTGGTGGCAGGCGCCGCTCTGATGGTCCAGAGTTACCGGCGACTTGAAGAAATCGACCTCGGCTTTCGCCCGGACCATCTGCTCAGGTTTTCAATCTCCTTGCCCGAAACGAAATATCGTCGCGGCGAACAGATTGCGGAGTTCTGCGACCGCGCACTGCAATCGATCGCCTCGCTGCCCGGCGTGGAAAGCGCCGCCGTGGTTTCCGGGCAGCCCATGATTGATCGCACGGAGGATCTCACGTCCCGGGAGTTCGCGATTGAGGGACGCCCCGCGCAAGATGCCCGTGGCGGCGAGAACGCGAGTTTTCGGATCGTCAGTCCCGGCTACTTCCGCACCATGGGCATCCGCCTGCTCCAGGGACGCATTCTTTCCGCTCAGGACGGACGCGACGCCCCGCGCTCGGCGGTGATTAGCGACACGATGGCGCGCCTCTACTGGCCGAAAGGTGACTCCATCGGCCACCGCATCAGCCTCGGCCAGCAATTCGGCCGCCGCGATGCCTACACCGGCGGCATGACGTCTGATGCCCCGCTAGAAATCGTTGGCGTCGTGGCCGATGTCAGGCAAACGCGCGTGCTCGAAGCGCCCCTGCGCCCGGAGTTTTATCTGCCGCTCGACCAGCAGGAGAGCGCGCCTCGGATCATGGCCGTCGTCGTACGGACCACATCAGACCCCGCGCAGTTGACGGCCGCCGTCCGAAAGGCGATTGCTTCGGTGGATACGGAGCAGCCCATCTACGATGTAAGCACCATGGATGAAGTTGTCGCCGACTCCTTCGGACCCAAGCGGCTCACGCTGTTCCTGCTGGTCTTTCTCGGTTCGATCGCGCTCCTGGTTTCCTCCGCAGGACTCTACGCTCTGGTAGCTTATTCGGTCAGCCATCGCCGCCACGAGATCGGCATTCGCATTGCCATCGGGGCGCAGCCTGGCCACATCCGGCGACTGGTATTGCTGCAGGGCGTGCGTCTGGCGGCTCTGGGAGTGGCGGCGGGGCTCGGCGCAACCTTGGCTGCCACGCGATTGATGCAGGGGATGCTATTCGGCGTGAACGCCTCTGATCCTGTCACACTTCTGACCGTCGCTGCCACGCTTATCGCCGCCGCGCTGCTCGCCTGCTACTTCCCTGCCCGCAGTGCCGTCCGCGTCGACCCAATGGCAGTCCTGCGCAGCGAGTAGTTTGCGGGTAGCAATACAACTTGAGAGCTGACGACGTGCCCGTGCGCCGGGCCGCTAGCCAATTTCTGAGGCCAAGCGGAGTTCAATTCCCACGTGTGAAGCCCGGGGAGAAAAAGTTGATTTCAGAGCTTAATCAGCAGCTGTGGCGGAAGGGGTGGTACTGCGGAGGTAGCGCCACGGGTTGATCGGCGTGTTGTAGATGCGGACTTCGTAGTGAAGGTGTGGACCCGTCGAGCGGCCGCTGGCGCCCTCATAGCCGATGATGTCGCCGCGCTTCACGTGCGTGCCAACCTGCGTGTTGAAATTCGACATATGGCCATACCAGGTGCTGACGCCGAACCCGTGGTCGATAATCACCAGCCGGCCGTAGCCCGCCCGCCGATCCATGATGACAACCACTCCGTCGGCCGAAGCACGCACCTCATCTCCATAGTGCGATGCGATGTCAATCCCCGCGTGGAAGGCGCCCTCGCCACTGAACGGGTCAAGTCGCTCACCGAAATGCCCGGTTATCTCGCCCACCACAGGCCAAAGTGAAGGGATGATCCCGAGGCTGCTCATCTGCGGCCCCGGAAGCAGTCGCAGACCGCTGCTTGCAAGTGCGACCGCCGTGGCATTTTTCTCCAGGTAGCTGAACTCATCTAGCGATTGTTGAAACTCGGCCTCAGGCTCCGCGCCCACATCGGTCAGCCCAAAGGGCGTGGTGCGCAACCGCGTGATCCCATAAGCCATGGCCACTTCACTGGCGAGCGATTGCAGGGAGTTCAGGCGCTGGTTGGTATCCTTGATCTCGCTCTGCAGTTGGCGGTACTGCTGCTTCAGGTTGTCCTGATCGCGACGCAGGGAGTTGTAACTCGTGGCCTTCCAAAGCATCCGCGAGTAGGAACCCATACCCGCGATCACCGTAATCCCGCCCACCACAGCCAGAATCGCAAGAAGATGGAGGACATAGAAAGGGATTCGCACCCGGCGCATACCGCCGGAGGCGTTGGACGCAATGAAGAACGTGTAATGTTTCCCTTTCATGGCCTGTTTTTTCCCTTGGTTAATTTATTTCCCGGTGGCTGACGACCGCGAGCCCCCAGCCGCGGTTAGCCGTTTCCATCATTAGTTTGAACCGAGAGACCTGGTCCGAAACCCGGGGAATTGTAGTGAGCCCGCCAGCAGGCGTCAACCTCAATCTTCCATTTCGCATAAACGCACCAGATTCGTTTCCTGCCTGGCTCGACCCGATAATCCGGGATTCGACGTAAGATAACGGTATCCTATCCGCACCAGCGGCAACAACTGTACAAGAGGTCAGTATGGAGAGTGAAGATCAACTGGTCCAAAGGACAGGTCGCGGTATCCCTTCTCTGAGCGGGGGGGGGCTGCGCCTAGGAATCGGCGACGATGCGGCTCTCATTGCCCCAACTGGGCGCTCGGAATGGGTCTTGACCTGCGATCAGTTCTTGGATGGAGTCCATTTTCTCGCCGATTCCCATCCGCCGGATTCCGTTGGCTACAAAGCGCTCGCCCGGGCAACCAGCGACATTGCCGCGATGGGCGCAACCCCTCGATTTTTCCAGTTAACGCTAGCTCTGCCGTCAGACAAGACCGGCGCGTGGTTCGATGCATTTCTTCTAGGCATGGGCCGGGCGGCGCGCCTGATGGGCATGCGCCTTGCCGGGGGAGACACGACGAAGAGTGCGAATGTCTCGATCAGCATCACTGTGCTGGGCGAAATCGCCCCGGGGCGAGCGGTCACACGAGCGGGGGCACATCCGGGCGACATTATATATGTCAGCGGAAAGCTGGGGCGTGCCCAGTTGGGCCTCGAGCTCGTGCGCAACAAGCTCCACCGCTTGCCGCGGTTCCGCCAGGTCCTAGGCCCGCACCTTTATCCTAAAATCCGCCTGAGGCTCGGGACATGGCTCGCTCGGTGTCGTGTTCCTTCCGCCATGATGGACATTTCGGACGGGCTCTCGACCGACCTGTCTCGCCTCTGCCGCGCAAGCCGCGTCGGCGCTCGTATCAGGTCAAGCCGCGTTCCGTGCGTGGCGGTCCCGCCGTCCGTCAGCAGGCGGCTCCGAAGATTGCACCTCGATCCACTTCAAATGGCCTTGAACGGGGGGGACGATTACGAACTACTCTTCACCGTTCCGCCACGCCACGTGAGGCGGCTCCGGCGCGCTCCAGGATTTCGGGAACTGACCCCCATCGGCGAGATCACCCGCGGCAGACAGATCCTTCTCGTCGGAGATGATGGCACCTCCAAACTCCTCAAGCCCGGCGGCTGGGACCCATTCCGGCATAGATGACTTACGGAATCAGAACCTGGGTTGGCTCCGAACTAGCGTTGTTGTGGCGAGGTAGCGGGCGCCCCGTCTGAAGGGACTGGAGCGGAAACTTTCTGCAGCGGCTTCACTGGCGGACGTGATCGTGCCGGCCCGCCAGCCTCCGTCAATCCTTGCTCGGCAGCGTCGGCTGGCGGCGCGGTATCGGGTGTGTCCACGAGAATTTGTTTCCCGCCCACCTGTTTTTCGAGCGGCACCACATTCGGAAAATCCTCCACCGGAATCCCTTGCATGGCTCGTTGCGAGAATTCAATCCAAATGGGCAGGGCAGCGCGCGCCCCCGTCTCTTTCTTCCCCAGCGACACGCGCCTGTCGTCATTGCCCACCCAGACGCCGGCCGTCAACTGCGGCGTGAAGCCGATATACCACGCATCGGTGAAGTCGTTTGTGGTTCCCGTTTTCCCAGCCGACTTACGCCCCAACTCTTTCGCGCGAACGCCGGTGCCGAATTGCACCACTTCCTCCAGCATCGCGACCATGGTTCGCGCCACGTCGGGTGGAATCACATCGGTCACCTGTGGCCGCGGCTCTTCGAGCACCACGCCGTCATACGACATCACGCGGCGAATGGTGTGCGGCTCAATGTGAATGCCATCATCGGGGAACACGGTGAACGCCGAGGTGTGCTCCATCAGCGTCAGGTCGGCAGCGCCGAGCGCCAGCGGCAGATAGGGTGGCAGCGGGCTGGCGACGCCGAAGCGCCGCGTCATATCAATCACATTCTGGACCCCCACTTTGTCCAGCAGCCGCACTGCGGGGACGTTGCGCGAATCCGCCAGGGCGCGCCGCAGTGTGATGCGCCCTTCGAACTTTTCGTCGTAATTCTTGGGCGAATAATCCTGGCCGCCGCTCCGGAATGTGACCGGCTGGTCCACGATTGTATCGAATGGCGATGCGCCCTGTTCGAGCGCGGTGGCGTACACGTACACTTTGAACGAACTGCCGGTCTGCCGCACGGCCTGCGTGGCGCGGTTGAATTTCGATTCCGCAAAGTCGTAGCCCCCGACCATGGCCTTGATTTCGCCCGTGGGATTGTCAATCGCCACCAGCGCGGCCTGTGCCGCAGGTTCCTGCTCGAGTTGCACGCGCGCGGTGTTGCCGGCAACCTCCGTGATTTGCACTACCACCAGATCGCCCGCCTTCAATAATTGTTGCGGAGATTTCCGCCCGGTCCAGGAAAAATCGGCCGGCGTCAGCATCGCGCGGATCGCGCCGATTTTTATGGTCGCGAAAGTCGGCTCGACCGAGGTCACCAGGCCAGTCACGTAATCGCCCTTCTGAATCGAGCCGCGCCACTCATCGTTCTGATAGCTGTCTAGCGTGCCGGGATTTTCCGCGAGGATATTCGGCAAATTGCCGCGCCAGCCGTGGCGGCGATCGTATGCATGCAGACCGTCACGCACAGCCAAATTCGCGGCTCTCTGCATGGACACATTTAGCGTGGTATAGACGCGCAATCCCTGCTCGTGCACCGCCGCCGTTCCGTAGGTGTGCTCGAGATACTGGCGGGTTTCCTCGACGAAGTAGGGAGCCAGATCGTTGCGTGGAGAGGTGAGATGCAAGCCGAGCGGCTCTTGCGTGGCGGCTGCGGCTTGTGCCTGCGTCACTTTCCCATCGCGCGCCATCAGCGAGATCACCAGGTTGCGCCGCGCCATCGCGCGTTCAGGATGAATAATCGGATTGTAAATCGGCCCGCGGATAATCGCGGCGAGCGTGGCCGCCTGCGACAGCGTCAATTGTCCCACCGGCCGGTTGAAGTAATATTGCGACGCCGCTTCAAAGCCGTAGTTTCCTGCGCCCAGGTAGATCTGGTTCGCGTACATGGTGAGGATCTGCTCTTTGGTATAGTGGCGCTCCACTTGAATCGCGAGAATCGTTTCTTCGATCTTGCGGCGCAGGCTGCGATCGGACCGATTCAGAAAAAGTCCGCCGGCAAGCTGCATGGTCAGCGTACTGGCGCCCTGCTTCATGCCGCGGTGGCGGACATCGTGCCAGGCGGCCTCGAGCACGCGCGGAAAATCGACGCCCCAGTGCTCCTCGAAATGCTGGTCTTCGGTGGTCAGAATGGCTTCGCGCAGAAGTTTGGGTATCTGCTCGTAGGTGAGCAGAATGCGGCGTTGCAGTGCGAAGGTGCCGATGGATTGTCCATCGTCGGCGTACAGTTCGGTGACCACGTTCGGCCGGTAATCTTCGAGCGCGTGAATTTCAGGCAGGTCGCCGGTATATACAAACAGCAAGCCCACGGCCGCGCCGAAACCGATCGCGCACACAACTAGAAACGTGAACGCCAGCCGCCCGAACAGCGTCCCCCCGCCAATCTTCATTGCCGCACGATAAATAGGCTCCATCGTTTTAGTATTCTATCGCATCCGCCAGTGCCACGCCGGGCACGACCTTTGCCCCATGTTTCCGATTTGAGCTACTCGAGCTTCACTCGTCACCTGTGCCGCGCGCTGCGTCAATGGAGTAGGATGGCATTCACAGCGCCCGGCTGTTTGTCTCACAGCAAGTGGCTGGCTGAAAGATATGGAAGCGAATCCAGTTCTGTTTCGCGACCTGACTTACATTTTCCTCGCTGCCGTTGTCGGCGGCTTGGTGGCCTGGAAGTTGCAATTGCCGCTGATCCTGGGTTTTGTCGCCGGCGGAATTGTGATTAGCCCGTTCACGCCTGGCCCGCAGCTCTCTGACCTGCACACTTTTGAGGTCTTTGCCGAAGTCGGCGTGGTGTTGCTGATGTTTTCCATCGGCGTGGAGTTTTCAGTTCCCGACCTGATGCGCGTGAAATGGGTGGCGCTCGGCGGCGGGTCGCTGGGGATTATACTTTCCATGACCCTCGCGCTCCTCGTTTCCTGGCTTGCAGGCTGGGGGATCATCGAAGGAGTTGTGATCGGCGCGACCGTTTCCGTCGCCAGCACGATGGTGCTGGCGCGGCTGCTGACGGATCGCGGCGCGCTCACCACCACCTATGGCAGCGTGATGGTTGGGATCACTCTGATCGAGGATATCGCCGTGGTCCTTATGACTGTCGTGATTCCGACATTCGGCGGGCCTGCGGAAGGCCGCTTCATAAAAGCCGCATGGACTCTCGGGAAAGCGGTCGTCCTCCTGATTCCTCTCGCAGCCATCGCCATGAGTCTGGTCCCGCGCATACTCCGCCGGGCCGCGCGCACCAAGGACCAGGAACTATTCCTGCTGGTCGCCATTGCGATTTGTCTCGCTTCTGCCGCGCTCGCCCAAGCTATGGGATTCTCCGTAGCACTCGGAGCGTTCCTAGCTGGGCTTTCCATCAGCGGCTCCAAAGATCTCGAAGAAGCGCATGCCGTACTCGTCCCGCTGCGCGACGCGTTCGTTGCTCTGTTCTTTGTCTCGCTCGGAACCCTTGTTGTTCCGAAAGTGATTCTGCACAACCTTCCGCTCCTCGGCGTAATGCTGCTCCTGATTGTCGCTGGGAAATTCGTGATTTGGTTTGCGGTGATGAAGCTGTTCCGCTATTCGCAGTGGACATCCATCGCCGTGGCGGCTGGGCTGACGCAGATCGGCGAGCTTTCATTCATCCTTGTTGAGGTGGCGAAAAAATCGGGGTTGGTGGGCGAAGGCGTCTTTACGGCCACACTCGCCGCTTCCTTGATCTCAATTTTCCTGAATGTGTTTATTGTGCGCGGCGTCTTGAATTGGCTTGGTCCGCGGCTTGCCGACGAGCAAGCATCCGTCGCATAGACGATTCGCGCGCGACTGTTTTGCTGGTTTCCGCGCTCAGGAGAGCGCTGCTTCGGCGTCCTTGATCGTCGGGTAGCTCTTGAAAAGCTTGGAGACGTGCGTCATGTCGAGCAGCGCTTTCACCTGTGTGTTCATTGCCACGAAAGCGAGCTTGCGCGCGGTCTTCTGCGCGCCCACATAGGCAGCTACCAACGCACCGAGCCCGGCAGAATCAATATAGGGCACACCGCTGAAATCGATGATCACTTCTGGGGCTGTCTCGCTTCGCAACACTTCCTGAAAACTGAAGACTGTGTGAATGTTCAGGGAACCTTTGAGGTGCAGAATGCGTTGCCCGTCACGGGATCCATCCGATTTCGCAACTTGCAGGTTTTCTTGGGTCATGGGCAGCGATTCTAACGAAAAACCGCCGCTTTCGACTAAGAATAGTTTGTTGCGGCCAGGAATCTTTTGTGTGATTGCGCGAAGGTCCGAGTCTTCACTTGTGCGCAACTTGTCCGCCCACGAGGGATGGAAATCACGGGTCAAATCGTTGGCGCAAAGCGGGCGGCACGATGGGACACAGGTCATCGCGTTTCCCAAAGACACGGTACCGGACGCGCGCAATGAAATCATAGACCGCATCACGCAGCCCGCGCGGAATCATGGCCAAAATGGATCCGAATATTTTCCACCCGCCTCCCAGCCGCCGAAGTATGCGAACGATCGCGTCGGAACGTGCCAGCAACATGCCATCCGCCGTGCGGATGACGATGCTGTCCGGTAGCCCCGCGCGCTGCTCCGCCGGCACCAGCGCCTGAAATGTCTCGCCCTGCAGCGGCGCGAATCGAAATGTCGTACCCGTGCGGTCGCGCTTTATTACAAACTTCACTGTGCCATGGCACAGCGCGCAGTGCCCATCGTAGAAGAGCGTTTCAGTTTTCTCGGCGAATCGCGACACGTCGAAATCAGAATAACACGGCCGATGAATCGCCGTGCCCAGCGCGCCGTGGAAACTGCCGCTGGACAGATTTTCCGGAAGTCTCTAAGCTTGTGTGTTCGATGAGATTCCGCAGGAGCCGCACTCGCACATGAAGTGCAACAACATTCTCGAAGCCATGGGCAACACGCCGCTGATCCGGCTGAACAAGGTCGTGAAAAGTTCGCCCGCCGAAGTGTACGTCAAAGCCGATTACATGAATCCGGGCGGCTCAGTGAAAGACCGCATCGGCATGTGGATGATTGACGAAGCCGAGCGCAAGGGTTTGCTGAAGCCCGGTGGCACGATCATCGAAGGCACCTCGGGAAACACGGGCATGGGCCTCGCGCTTGTGGCCGTGGTGCGCGGCTACAAAGTGGTGTTCACCATCAACGACAAACAGTCGCGCGAAAAAATCGATCTCCTGAAAGCGTTCGGCGCTGAGGTGATCGTCTGCCCCACGGCCGTCGAGCCGGAAGATCCGCGCAGCTATTATTCGGTGGCGAAAAAGCTCGCCAAGGAAATTCCCAATTCCTATTACCCGAACCAGTACGAAAATCCCATGAACCCCGAGGCGCATTACCAGACCACCGGCCCGGAAATCTGGAAAGACACCGAAGGAAAAATCACGCACTTCGTTTGCGGCATGGGCACGGGCGGAACAATCAGCGGCGTCGGGAAATATTTGAAAGAGCAGAATCCGAACGTAAAAATCATCGGCGTGGATCCCATCGGCTCGCTCTACTACGATTTCGTGAAGACGGGAACAGTGGGCAAGGCGCTCACGTATGTGGTCGAAGGAATCGGCGAAGACTTTTTCCCGAAGACCATGAATCTAAAAATCGTGGACGACGTGCTGCAAGTGAACGACGAAGAATGCTTCGTCTGGGCCCGCCGTCTTGCGAAACAAGAAGGAATTTTCACGGGCGGCTCCGGCGGCGGGTGCGTAGTCGGCGCACTGCGCGTGGCGAAAGAGGCGAAGCGCGGCGACATGATTGTCGCGTTCCTGCCGGATTCCGGCGCGCGCTACATGAGCAAGATTTACAACGACGGCTGGATGCGCGAGCATGGCTACGTGGACGCGGAAGTGGCCATCTCAGCCGCGGACGTGATTCGCGCCAAGCGCCAGAACGGCAAGGGCCGAGAATTAATCGTCGTGCGCCCCCACCAGACTGTTTTCCACGCGCTGCACACCATGCAGAAGCAGGATATTTCGCAGTTGCCCGTTTTCGAAGAAGACGCCTCCATCGGCACCGTCTTCGAAGATCAGATCCTCAACCTCGCGCTGCAGGGAAAAGATCTGCACAAACTAGTGATCCGCGAAGTAATGGGTGCGCCGCTACCACAACTTCCGGCCAATGCACCGATTGAGCGTGTCACTCACATCCTGAGCCACGACAGCCCGGCTGTCTTCGTCGAAATGCCCGGCAGCAAACTGGAAATCCTCACCAAATTTGATTTGATGGACACCGTGGCCGGCCTCGTCGAACAACGGCGATAATCCGCCCTCGATCCGGCGAGCGCAGCCAGCCAATCATTTCTGCACGTTGATGAATTTGCAGACGTCCTTCACCGCGTTCGCCATCCTCATCGTCGAGGTGCTATACACGGCTTCCCCGCCGTGCTTGTACACGGTGAATTTGTAATTTCCGGACCAGCCCCACGCTTCCAGCATGTAGTCAGATTCTTTCGGTTCAAGCGTGATCGAGACGTTGGGGCACTTGTCGATAAAATGCTTAACCAGGTCCGCGCGGAACACAGTGGAATTGGGAGCCATAACCATCTTCACAGGTTTTGGCTCCGGTGCGGCGCTTGCCGCGCCCGCGAGCAACAGCATGGTTACAGCGAGTAGTATTTGTTTCATGATCCAGCCTCCTTCTTAAGAAGTATGAATGCCAATACGATTGTGACGCCTGTTCCGCCCGAGTGGTTGCCGCCAGCCGCGCCCGGTTGCGTATCTGTTACATCACTTCGACCACTACCAGCGACATATCGTCCGCCGCGGGCCCGCTGCGCCATGCGGCCACGCGGTCAACAATTTCCTGTTTCATCTGCGCGAGCGGCAGTTTCGAGGTTTCGCGCACGATTTCGCCCAAGCCCTCGACGCCGAGCATGTCGCTGCGGGCGTTGAAACTTTCCGTGAAGCCGTCGGTGTAAATCACGACGCGATCGCCAGCGTGGAGCGGAAATTCCACCGCCGCTTCGCGGTCCACCGCATCGGCGAGCAATCCGAGCACGGCGCTGCGCGATTCGAGCAGGCGCGGCGTCTCGCCCGGCTGCACGATCATGGCCGGCGGATGGCCAGCTCCTGCAAATTCCAGCAAACGGCCAGAGCGATTCAAACGCGCCACGGCCAGCGTGAAGTAGAAGACCGTCCCACCGATATTGTGCATCACGAAGCGGTTCAAATGCCGCAGCATCGGGCCAAGGGCGGCGCCGCTTTCGATCTGCGACATTGTTTCGGTATAAATCCGATTGGCCACCAGGGCCGAGCCGATGCCGTGGCCGGACACGTCGCACACCATGATGCTCAGGTAATCATCCCCTGGAGTGACCAGGCCGAAATCCCCGCCGATGGTTCGCACTGGCTGATAAAAAGTTTCCACGCCGCCATTGCCCCAAACAATACTTCTCGGCGCGAGGCTCTGCTGCACGCGGGCCGCGAGTAAAAGGTCCTCCTCGATCTCGCGGTGGCGCTGTTCGAGCTGCACGTTGGCTTCGCGTAGAGC
>Ga0207107_1007_pt1 | contig 52617 bp, 56 predicted proteins | sample Alteio_BWMinHeat_75_FD_153555 | JGI IMG/M metagenome (GOLD analysis project Ga0207107, IMG submission 153555) | Enriched cells from forest soil in Barre Woods Harvard Forest LTER site, Petersham, Massachusetts, United States -... | ecosystem: Environmental > Terrestrial > Soil > Temperate forest >... | reverse complement strand
TCATCACTCGCTTCATGGTTTCGGTGGCCGTCTCAGGTGGAGCGGCTTCGATAGCCGGCACCAGCCTTGACTCGCCGTATTCCTGGCCCGCTTCGTTCACCGCTTCCACCACGCCATCCGTGAAAATGAAAAGCAAATCGCCGGATTGCAGCTGGACCTTCCCGGATGGGTAGGGAATTTCGCTTTCCGAGAAGAGTGGCAAGCCGAAGGGCGGGCCGCCGGTCGAGAGGCGCTCGATTTGCCCCGAGGCGCGGCGAAGAATCGGGTCGTTGTGCCCCGCGTTGACGTAATGCATTTGGCGCGTCTTGGGATTGATTTCCGCGAGGAATGCAGTTGTGAAGCGACGCCCTTCGAGACTGTGGGCACGTGTGTAGCGGCTGAGCCCGGCGACAATTTCATCGAGAGAGGCGGAGGTAGCGGAAAGCGCCCGCAAGCTGGCTTGAAATGTAGCCATCAGCAGTGCTGCAGGCACACTTTTGCCAGCTACATCGGCAACGACCACGAGCAGCGGGCCGTTGCCGGGACTGGCCGCAGGCAGGGGGCGCAGGAAGGCGTCGTAATAATCCCCGGCAACGGTATTCTGTGGCCGCGTGGCGAAGGCGATGTCCATTCCTGACACTAGCGGCGGATGATCAGGCACCAACCACTGTTGAATCTCACGCGCGATTTCGAGGTCGCGCTTCATTGTGACGCGGTCGCCCAGTTCGAGTGCCAGGAGGACAAACAGTATGGCCGCCCCGACCCAGCCAAGACCCAGAGTCACCTCGTTTCCGCCGAAGCGGATGTCCGGCTGAAAAATCAGCAGAATCACGGCGATCAGCAGAAGCACTCGCCGAGCGGGGGATAATTTCATCAACAGCGCTTGAAACAAAGCCCAGGCAGCGAGGAAGTAGCGCTTGATGTTCCTCTCTTTCCGGATGGAGTCCCAGTCCACGTCTTTGGAGTAAAGGCCGTAGCTGGCATGCGCTTCGGACTTGAACTGGCCCCAGAGCTGACCAATTTCGAGGCCTTCGGTGACGCGGGCCCAAAAATCCCGCACGCCCTGCCAGCGTTTGCGTTTGAGTTGTTGTGCGGTGCTGGGGGTGGTAGACATGGGATGCGGGATTATAGAGCAGGAGTGGATACGCTGCGAGAAAGTTGCGGCGGCGGTCACTCGCGGCGATCGCGCGCCCTGAGGGAGCCTCCAAATTGCACTTTCGAGAAACCGAAGCGATCACGTAGCTTGTCCGTGGCGCGCGCGAGGCGCTCGAGTTTTTCGCGGCGGCCGGAATCGAGCAGCTCAAGTTGGCCCGAGCCCGCTGAGAATGTGGACAGTTCAACGCCCACGAGTCGCAGCATTGCCGCGCCATCCCACGCGCGCGCGAAAAGTTCACGGAAGGCTTTCAAAAATTCAGCGTCGAGATCGGACGGTTCCTTGAGCGTGTGGCTGCGCGTGATGGTTGTGAAATCGGCATATCGCAGTGTGAGCGTGACGGTGCGGGCATGGAGACCGCTATCGCGCAGACGTTTTGATGCTTTCTGGCAGAGATAGCTCAGTGTCGATTCGAGCTGGCTGCGATTGTTCGTATCTGTGCCGAAAGTCTGATTGTGCGAGAGCGATTTCGGCTCGGCATCCACGAAAAATTCGTAGGAATCAATTCCATGCGCTTTGCGGAAGAGAGCCGTACCCCAGCGGCCGAAGATTTCTTCGAGGCGGTCGAGAGGGAGCTCCTGCAATTGTCCGACGGCATCGATCCGCATACTGTTCAATGCCGCTTCCGTCACGCGGCCGATTCCTGGGATTCTCCGCACGCTGAGCGGAGCGAGGAACGCAGCCTCGCTCCCGGGAGGCACCCAGACAAGGCCACGAGGTTTGGCCTGGTCGCTGGCGACCTTGGCCACTAGGCGCGTCGCGGCCAGCCCGCCCGAGCACGGGAGGCCTGTCGTGGAGGTGATTTCGCGCAGCAGTTTGTGCGCTGCAGCCAACGGCTGACCATACAGGCGTTCAGTGCCGGAGAGATCGAGATAAGCTTCGTCAATCGAAGCCATTTCGACCGTAGGTGAGAACTTCGCCAGGATTTCAGCGACGCGGTCGCTCCACTGTCCATAGAGATCGTGGTGGCCGTCGAGAAAAATAGCCTGAGGGCAAAGCTTGGCTGCAGTGCGGAGCGGCATTGCGGAATGAATGCCGAAGCGGCGCGCTTCATAGCTGGCTGATGAGACGACACCGCGCTGGTCGCGTTGTCCGCCGACGACGACCGGCCGGCCGCGCAGGTCCGGGTGCGAAAGCAGTTCGACCGAGACGAAGAAAGCGTCCATGTCGATGTGAAGGATTGCCGAGGAGGATTCGGCTGCCTTCTCCGTCGGCGCATCGTGTTTCGCGCGGAAATGAACGAGCTTCGGCATCGCGTGCCTTCAGGAGTGTGAACTATACAACGACCTTGAGGCCGGGGCGTAGAAAAAGCGAAAGCAGTGAATCAGAACGACTATCGGCGTACTCTAATACCCGCCATGCATATTGGAGCATCGGGAGGAGAAATGTCTTCGCAGCCAGTACCCAGCGCGCTTGACGCGCGCACCCAAGCTTTTCCAATACTGTCCGCAGCGCAGATCAGCCGCGTGCGGTCCGGCAGCAAGCTCCGGCACGTCAAGAACGGAGAAATCCTGTTTGAGCCCGGCAACACGAATGTCCCGTTTTTTGTCCTGCTTTCGGGAAGCATGGAGATTGTGCAGCCAGATTTTGACGGCGAGCGCCTGGTGGCAAGACACGGCCCTGGCGAGTTTACTGGCGAGATGACCATGATCTCCGGTCGGCGCTGCCTTGTGCGCGGCCGGGTCACCGAGCCCGGTGAGTTTCTTGAGCTGAGCGGAGATGGTTTGCGGTCGCTCATCGCCAAGGACTCTGAGCTGAGCGAAGTTTTCATGAGGGCATTTATCCTGCGCCGGTTGGAGCTCGTTAGCCGCGGTCTGGGCAACGTCATCTTGATGGGTTCGCGCCACTCGGCCAATACGCTGCGCCTGCGCGAGTTTCTCACGCGGAATGAATACCCTTACACCTACGTCGATCTCGACACGGACAAAACTTCGCAGGAACTTCTTGACCGCTTCGAGATCAAGCTGAACGAAATACCCGTGGTCATCTGCAACCGTACTCGCTCCGCGCTGCGGAATCCCTCGATTCAGGAATTGGCCGATTGCCTGGGATTGAATAGCCCGATTGTTGAGTCGCAGGTCCGCGATTTGATCATCGTCGGAGCCGGTCCCGCCGGTCTGGCGGCCGCCGTGTATGCCGCTTCGGAGGGCCTCGATGCACTGGTGATTGAGGCAGCCGCGCCTGGAGGGCAAGCCGGATCAAGCTCCAAGATCGAGAATTACCTGGGGTTTCCCACCGGAGTCTCCGGCCAGGAACTGGCCACACGCGCAATCGTGCAGGCGGAGAAATTTGGAGCCAAGATGATGGTCGCGCACAGTGTTGCCAAACTGGATTGCGCGAAGCGTCCGTTCAAGGTTGTTCTGGACAACGGAAACAAGCTTCCGGCGCGCGCCGTGGTGATCGCCACCGGGGCGCAGTACAACAAGCCGCACATTCCGAATATCGAGAAGTTCGAGGGCCAGGGAATCTACTATGGGGCGACCTTCATGGAAGCGCAGCTTTGCGAAAGTGAGGACGTGATCGTCATAGGCGGAGGGAACTCCGCCGGACAGGCGGCGATTTACCTCTCGCAGACTGCGCGCAAAGTTTACATGCTGGTGCGTTCGAGCCAGTTGTCGGACACGATGTCGCGCTACTTGATCCAACGGATCGAAGAGAACCCCGCCATCGAATTGCACTACAAGACTGAGATCACCGCTCTCGACGGTGAGACGCATCTCGAGCGCGTCACCTGGCAGGATAGATCGAGCGGCCAGATTTTTGTCTACGACATTCGCCACGTGTTTATCATGGCTGGCGCATCGCCGCGAACCGAGTGGCTGCGAGGCTGCCTGGCACTCGACGACAAAGGGTTCATTCTTACCGGGCGCGATCTGGATGCAGCAACCGGAGCCCCGGCAATGGCCCAGGCCCGGTCTCCCTACATGTTGGAAACCAGCCTTCCCGGGGTGTTTGCGGTAGGCGATGTTCGCGCGGGAAATTTGAAGCGCGTGGCTTCGGCTGTAGGCGAAGGGGCGATTGCCATTCACCTTGTCCACCGCGCCCTTGCGGAGCTTTAGGCGATAAGTAGTAGAGAAAATACACCCACACAGATCAAAACAAAGATGCGAAACCGCACCGTCGTGTGCGCAGAGCGCCGAGCCGGATTGTCATAAGTGCTGCGCTGAGATTATGCGCGGAATACCTGCGAGATCGTTGGTGAGGAGGACGTTTGTCCAGCCGGGCTGAGCCGAGAATAGTCCCCGGACATGATTCGCGGAATCGTAACCGAGCTCGAGCACAAGGATCCCGCCTGAGAGCAGGAGCGATGCCGCTTGCTCAATCAAGCGCGCGTAGATTTCCAGGCCCGTTGGTCCGGGGAAAAGAGCGACGTTGGGTTCATGGTCGCGGACTTCCCGGGGGAGGCGACCAGCTTCGTTGCGCGCGACGTAGGGGGGATTGCTGACGATGAGGTCGAAAAGATGTGAATTGTGGGTCGTGATTCGTGAGTTGTGAAGGTGATTGTCGAGCAAGTCCGCCTGCTCGAAATGAATGCGATCGGCGACGCCATGACGCGCGGCGTTTCGCTTCGCGACAGCCAGTGCTGGCACGGAAATGTCGGTGGCAAAGATTTCTGCGTGCGGGAGTTCGTGGGCGAGAGCTACAGCTAGACAGCCCGAACCGGTGCCAACATCGGCGATGCGCAATGGTGCGCTCGGTTCACCTGTCTCCAGATTTATCTTGATGCCGCGCGCGCCCAATCGTTCGAGCGCAACTTCGACGACGTGCTCCGTTTCCGGGCGGGGGATGAGCACGTCGGGCGTGACTTCAAACTCGAGCGCCCAGAATTCCTGCTTGGAGGTGAGATACTGCGTAGGCTCGCCCAAGGCGCGGCGTTCAATCAGAGCAAAGTATTTCTCCGCGGGGGCAGAATCGAGCATTGCTTCCGGGTGCGTGAAGAGCCAAGTGCGGTCACGCCCGAGCGCATGCATTAACAAGAGTTCTGCGGCGAGCGTGTGCGAGGGAACGTTTGCGGCGCGCAGGCAGGCGATCGCTTCTTTCAGCGCTGTGCGGATGTCCAACGGATTTCGCAAGAGTCCCACAGGCGGGATTCCTTGTGCCACTTATGCCTCCACCAGCTCCTGCTTCAGGCGCTCGGATTCGTAGTGCGTGACAAGCGCGTCCACTAGGGGCCCGAGCTTGCCTTCCATCACCTGGTCGAGCTGGTGCACGGTGAAATTGATGCGATGGTCGGTCACGCGGTTTTGCGGGAAATTGTAGGTGCGAATTTTTTCCGAGCGGTCGCCGGTCTTGATTTGCCCGCGCCGCTCGGCGGCGATCTGTGCGTGCTGCTTTTCCTGTTCCAATTCGTAGAGGCGGGCGCGCAGGACGCGCATGGCCTTGGCGCGATTCTTGATTTGCGATTTCTCGTCTTGCTGCGAAACCACCAATCCGCTCGGGATATGCGTGATGCGCACGGCCGAATAAGTGGTGTTCACAGATTGGCCGCCGGGACCGGAGGAGCAAAAGGTATCTATGCGCAAATCCTTCGCTTCGATCTTGATATCAATATCGTCCGCTTCGGGCAGCACGGCAACCGTCGCGGCAGAAGTGTGGATGCGACCCTGCTGCTCCGTGGCCGGAACGCGCTGGACGCGATGCACGCCGCTTTCGTACTTCAGTTTGGAATAAACTTTGTTGCCCTGAATGGCCGCGACAATTTCTTTTGTGCCGCCGATAGATGAAGCCGAGCTTTCGAGCACTTCCACTTTCCAGCCCTGCGATTCCGCGTAGCGCGAATACATGCGGAAAAGCTCACCGGCGAAGAGCGAGGCTTCGTCGCCGCCAGTTCCAGCGCGGATCTCAACGATGACGTTCTTCTCGTCGTTGGGGTCTTTGGGGATGAGCAGCAGCTTCAGGTCACGTTCGACTATCTCGCGGCGCGTCTCGAGCGCGTGTTCTTCGTCGTGCGCCATCTGCTTCAGTTCAGCGTCTTCGGTCTCGACGAGCATCTGCTTCGCGCCTCGCAGGCCTTTTTCAATTTCTTTCCACTCGCGGAACTTCGCCACCATCTCCGCCATTTCCGCATGCGTTTTCGCGAGCTTCTGGAATCGCGCCGAATCATTGTGAACTTCGGGCGAGGAAAGCTGCTGCGTCAACTCTTCGTATTTCGACTCGATGTGATCGAGTTTTTCAAACAGCGTCAAATTTGCCATGACAAGACCTCAAGACTACAGAAAATAGAAAAGGAAAACCGGAAAATGGATGAACTTCACCGAAAGCATCGCCCGGGAATGGGCGGGGGAGAAAGCGCTAATAAAACGGGGCGAACATTGAGTCTTTACTCTACTGAGAATAGCCCCAAATCTAAGCGGCGTCAATTACTGCCCCGGGAAATGCCTCTCCGGCGCCCCTTGGCGACGGCCCGCAATACTATCTGAGATGACCCAGATCAAATGTGGATTCGAGATTCTGATCACCCGGAGTGCGGACCTTGACGGTCACATCGTCGTAAGGGTCGAGCTTATCGGTGTCAAATTGCAATTCCAAGATCGCTCCGGAGATTTGGTAGATATTTGCGACTGCTTCGGAGTAGAGCAGATAGACCTGCACTGATATCGCGGGAATTTGCTTGCGCTGAACGAGCTGGATTTCGAAGTCACACTTGAAATCGGGGATGGGGACACCGGGGGGGGCGCGGATTCCACGGATGAGGTCCGGGATAGGTGTCTGTCATGTCGATCCCGACACGCACGATGAAAGGGAAAGGCTTGTCCGCGAGTTCTTGTTCAGCGCGCTGGACGTCAGGATTCAGAGCATCCTGGCCGAGTTCAACCACCTGGGCGTAGGGCGTCTCCACACTGATCGTCGCCACGTGCGGTCCGGTCTCCGGCATCGGGAGACGGTGGACGTAGCCTGCGAAGAATTCGGCGGTCCTGAAGTCCTTTCCTTTGCCCAGCATGTATGCGTCGCGAATCGAGCTGGAAGACATTGGGTAGTCGAACGCGAGTGAAGGCAACGCAACGGCGCCCACCACAAGAAAGGTGAAGAGCCTCAGCCGGGTGGTGGCTTTCATAAGCGCCTTCCTGTTCTTACCTGGACTTAGGACGCCTAAGACATCCAGTGGGTTGCGGGCAGCTCGTCAATCCGTGATGCTGCTGAGAAATGGATAGTGATCCGCTGCGCCCATGAAGAACAGCATGGGGAACGAAAGCCAGAACCCGACGCGCGAGGCGAGATAGCCCCAGCGAGCCAGGCGTTCGGCTTCGGGCGGCATAGGCGTCCCGTGCTCGACGTTGAGGCGCGTCCACTCGATTAGCCGCTTTTGCACGCGCCAGACGACACCCCAGGTGTTGAGCAACATCAGAAAGCCGATGCCGCCGCCCACGCTGATCGAAAGGTGGCTGTTGGAGGATCGCGGACCGGCATTCACATCGAGGGCCATCCACGACGCGGCGACGACGATGAGGGCGATGGCGGCGGTGCGCACCCAGGGGTTGTCGAGGATACCTTTGCTCGGAAGTTGAAATGGATAGATCAAAGCGTAGGCGATAAGCCACACCATAAGCCATTCACCGAACCAGCGGAGGGCGAGGCGATTGTTTCCTGCATTTTGTGCGTCTGCGGCGAGGATCATCCAGAAATAGCGCATGCCCGCTACTACTGTTACGAGCGCGGACCAGCGGAACCATCCCATAGCGCGAGACATCAACACAGGATAAATCTTGCCGCGTACGGAGGCCTCAAGCTGCTTCATCGCCGGGAAGCTCACCAGATTGAAAAAATACAGCAGGCCGATCCAAATGATGCCGAATACGATGTGAATCCAGCGCAGCATGATCTGCTCGGTTGCAATCGCATTCTGCGGAAAGCTGAAGTGTGGTTCGAGCGCGTGGAAGATAAAAACGAAAAGAGAGAAAGGCATCGGGGAAGCCTCCTGACTATAGCTGGCAGCCAACTTACAGGAAATTAAAACGAAAGGTCAATGAATGGTCCCTGCAAAGCAAGGCGGGCGAGCGCCCAGCGAGCATGTTCCGCGATCAACGCGTCGTCTGAATCGGTCAAAAGGCTCAGGCGCAAACTGACGCGCCGATAAGTATCCGAGCCGCGCTCGATTTTCGAATTCCCCAGCGCAACGCAGGCATTGCGCACGAGGCCGCGCCACTTGGCACGTTTCACGGCGCTGCCGCGAAATATCTCGCTGAAGTCTTTCTGGGTGAGTGAGGCCAGCCACTCGAGGTCGGGTGCAAATAGCGAATGCCCATTTTCAATTTCTTCCTTTCCATTTTCAGTCGGCGCCGGGAAGTATCGCGGCTGAAAAGCCGCTATTTGCGTTACCGGCGCCTTGCGGTTCCAGGGGCACACGTCCTGGCAAATGTCGCAGCCAATTACCGCGCGTCCGATGCCAGGGCGCAGCGATTCTGGAATGGCATCTCGCAATTCGATGGTGAGGTAGGAGATGCAACGGCGCGCGTCGAGCAAGTAAGGCTCGGGGAAAGCTTGCGTGGGACAGGCATCCAGGCACAGCCGGCAATTCCCGCAGAGATCGGGGGCAGGAAGTTCGCCCGGCTCCAGTGTCGGGTCGAGTGCAAGCGTCGTAACGATGACGCCTAGAAAAAGCCACGATCCGAGCTGCTCGTTGATGAGACAGGTGTTTTTAGCGAGCCAGCCAAGCCCTGCATACTTCGCGGCGACGCGCTCAACCACTGGACCGGTGTCAACGTAGGCGCGGGCTTCGAACGATTCCGAGAATTGCGCGCGCATGGCTGCGAGCAGCGTGTCGAGTTTTTCGCCGAGCAATTCGTGGTAATCGTGCCCCCAGGCGTACCGCGAGATCCATCCTTGGGGTGGCTCGTCTCCGGTGGTCCGAGGCATTTCCGTCGAATATGGCCGCTGCGTGTTGTAATTCAGCGCGGCGACGATCAAGCTGCGCGCGCCTGCGAGGACCTGCCGGGGATCCGCCCGGCGGGCGTCGCGCAGATAATCCATCTCGCCTGCAAAACCCCGCTCAAGCCATTCCCGCAAGTGCGAGAGTTCTTCCAGCGCATTCACAGGCGCAACACCGCAAAGGTCGAATCCAACGGCGCGTGCGCGTTCGTAGATCCATCGGGTTCGGTCGGTCGCGGTCATGGCTTATTCGTACCCCATCATGCCTCAACATGAACTAGCCGGGTAGCTGACGGAAACTGCGTATTCATTGGCCTGTGTCGCTATCCGCTGCTACAATGCTCGGCCATGGCTGATTGGAGGCAAATCCAGGCGCGCATCCGGAAGGCGAAAAACGCTCCTGATGCGGATGTGAAACTCTCCGAACTTTTCCAGCGCACGCACGATGCGATGGTCGCATGGGAGCTGGCGCTAATCGAAGAGAAAGCGGAGCGCACCGACGAAGCCGGGCGATGGTACACCATCGCCGCGCAACGATTTCGCCGTGCCGAATGGAAGAAAAAGGCCGAAGAAGCGCTAACAAGATTGGGAATCGCGCTGCCCAGTCCGGGTGAAGAAGCCGCCACTGAGCCGCGTGTGGAGGTGCGGGAAATAACGGAGCAAGTGAGCTTCCCCCTGGCTCTTGGAGAAATTCCACATATCCCAGAGGCCGATGCGCGCACACAGAGATCCGAATCGAAATCCGAGTCGCCTGCAGGATTGACCGGCGGTGCTGAAGCCGGTGAGGGCGAAAAAAAGAAACGCCGTCGCGGACGGCGTGGTGGCCGAGGCCGGCGCCGCAAAGGCGCAGCTTCTGCGCCGGGGCTTCCATCGCAAGCATTCGCAGAATCGAGTTCAGCGCCGAGAGAGCGTCAGCAGCCGCGGGCGCACGTCGCGCGTGTGGAACCGCCGGTGCGGACGCCGTCGCCCTCTTATGTGTCTCCAGAACCGCCACGACGCGTGCATGTCGAGCCCCCTGAGCCGACGCTACCGTCGGAACGCACAGCGCACGGCCGTGCAGGTGATCCGGCGCTGGCCTCGCGCCTCGTGCATCTTGAGTCCATGTTGCGGCGGCTAGTGTCGAGCCCGCTCCACCGCCTGGACGAAGCTGATGAGGCTCCGGCCGGCCCCGGCGTATTTCTGCTATCCGATTCCGATCAGATCAGTTCCTACTACGTGGAAGCCTGCCAAACACTTCGCGTCGGCATTGGAAACTTGGTGCGCGGTGGACGCGGAGGGGGCAGCAGCAAGGGCAGCCGCAGTGGGCGCGGTGGTTATTCCTCTGATAGCGGCCTAAAGGCCAAACTAGCCGAGCATCTGGAGATTAGCGAAGCAAAGGTGGGGCAATATTTGAAGGACCATTGCGTGATCCGTTGGATCCAGCTCGACGATGACGCTCCACTTTTGGCACATTTCGCCATCGCTGTCCTGCGTACCCCGCTGAATATGGATTGATCCGGATATCTGGGCCACTTTCACCCCTCAGTCGGGCCTTCCAAATACCTTAGAGGAAAGGGTTTCTCCGGCATGCGAACCCTCCCATTGGCTGCACGCTAGCGCCATTCAGACCCCCAATTGCACCTTTGGGCGCACAACGCTGGACGGAGGGTTGGGAACCGGGCAAACTTTGGTACTGTAACTAGTTACGGGTGTACGTTTACCCGGCGGGGTCAGGCTCTCGGGGGACTCAGCCTTCGCAATTCGATGAGGAGAGGTGGAGGATTATGCCGAAGACGGTGGGCAACCAGCTTTGGAAGTCATTCGACTGGGCGCTGTGCAAGACAGCAGGGGTGGCCTTCGATTCGATTCAGCATTTCAACAAGTACCGGCCGAACCCTTCCTTCACGCCAAAGTGGTCTGACAAACCTCTGTTGAAGTCCTGGGAGAAATCCAAGCCGACTCTGGGTTGGCCGCGCACGACTGATTCTCTTTGTCCCGACTGCGTGCGAGAGGCGCGCGACGCCATCATCAACGGCACGAAAGACTGGACTGATCTAGTCCACGAAAAGGTGGGCGAGATCAAGGCGCAAATTATCGAGCGTGACGGCCAGGTCTGGATGGTGAAGGAATGCGCCATCCACGGGAAGTATGAAGACCTAATGGCCGTTGATGCCAAGTTCCTTGAGTGGATCGAAAGCAATTTTCCCGGCCGCGATATTCCGGCACACAACGACGAAGATCTACACCGCCATGGCTCAAGCACTGTCCGCTACGGGCGCGGCTCGGTCCTCACTGTTGACCTTACCAACCGCTGCAACATGATGTGCGATCCCTGTTTCATGGACGCGAACCAAGTTGGTTACGTTCACGAGCTTGGCTGGGATGAGATTCAGGAAATTCTCGACAACGCGCTGCGCATCAAGCCGCGCCGGCAGATGTCCGTGCAGTTCTCAGGCGGCGAGCCGACGATGCATCCCTACTTCCTCGATGCGGTCCGCTACGCGCGCAAAGTGGGCTACAACAGCGTGCAGGCGGCGACGAACGGCATCGAGTTCGCCAAGAGCAAAGATTTCTGCAAGAAGGCGTTCGAAGCCGGCATGCGCTACGCCTACCTGCAATTTGATGGGATTGGCAACGACGCGAACAGCCACCGTCAAGTCGGGAACCTGTTCGACGTGAAGCTGCGCGCCATCGAGAACATGCACGAGGCGGGGATCGACATCGTGCTGGTCACCACGATTGTCAACAACGTCAACAACGACCAGGTGGGCCCCATCGTCAAGTTCGCGATGGAAAATCCCAAGAAAATCTCATTCGTCTCGTTCCAGCCGGTCTCATTCACCGGCCGCGACGAAGAGATCACGCCCGAGCGCCGTATGCGCCAGCGCTACACGCTTTCGCATCTTGCAAAAGACGTCAGTGAGCAGGTGGGCAAAGTGGAGCCTACGCGCGACTGGTTCCCGATATCTTATATCGCCACGTTTGCCGGCTTCTCCGATCTTTCGCACGGCCCGGATTCACAGTGGGGCTCGCTCTCCTGTGGCTGCCATCCGAATTGCGGCGTCGGCACTGCGCTCATGATCAACAAGGAAACGAAGGAATGGGCGCCCGTCCCGCGCTTCCTCGATGGGCCGTCGCTCACGAAAGACGTGACGGCCATCACTGACGCGGCCCGCGGCAAGAGTTTCTCGAATTTCATGATGGCCCTGGCGCTGCTGAAAAATTACAAGCCGTTCCAGGCGCCGCCCAGCTTGAAACTGAAAGACCTCTGGAGAAAGTTCGACAAGACCTGGGCGCTCACAAAGGGCGCGGACAAGAAATACGGCCGCGTAAGCCCCGATCGCACCTTTGAAGACGCCATGAAGCGCCGCAAAGAGGATCCGTGGAACTTCCTGTTCATCGCCGGGATGTGGTTCCAGGATCTTTTCAACTACGATTTCCGCCGCACGGAGATGTGCATCATTCCCTACGCCACGCAGCAGGGCGAGATTTCCTTCTGCGCCTACAACACCGGAATCGGCTGGCGGAAAATCATCGAGAACATGTACAAGAACGCGACCGTCGCGCAGTGGTACAAGACGCACGGCAAGCATGAGATTTACGCCAAGGGCAAGAAAGTGGACCTCACAAGCTACGAGCACTCGCTGCGGATTGACGCCGAAGATGCCTCGCGCGTCCGTCACCTGGAGCATGATATTCCCCAAACCGCGGCCGAAGAAGACCGCGCGCGCCGCAAGAAGGCTTTCGAAGAGGCTGCCAAGGTGCGCAAGATTTACGAAGAGCTCGTGCTGAAGAAGCCGACAGAAACGGTGGTGCAGATCGGGACGGTGCAGCAGATTCAGATGGCCGTTCCGGGAGCGCCCGTGAAGCCGATGCAGATTGCACCAACAAACGGCAATGGCAACGGGCACTCAGATGGCCGCGAGGGCGGCAATGGAAATGGCAATGGAGCCGCTCACACTGAAAAGGCTGAGCCCGCTGTCGCCGGCGACTAAATCACCCGTCTCCGCAAACGCTTTACTTGCACAGCCCCGGCTCCAACCGGGGCTGTTGCTTTTGGGGGATTAAAGTCCGTCACAACAGCTCGTATATTTCAGTTAAAGTGTGGTTGAGAGGGTTTGAAGATGCCGATTTACGAATATGTCTGCGATGAATGCGGCGAGCGGTACGAGCGCATCGTGATGAGCCAGAAGCAAGCGATTACCTGTCCGAAATGCGCGAGCGGGAAGAACACGATTCAACTCTCCGTTTTCGCCGCCCCCTCGAACGGCAACAAATCGGCCGCCAACTCCTCCTCCTCCGCACCCTCTGGCGGCGGATGTGGCTGCACTCCCCGGACTTGTGGCTGCCACTGACCTCCCGGTAAGAGCTTTCAACAGTTTGCCCGACAATTTGACTCGCGAAGCCCCTTCACTTCGTGGGTGCGCGGCGCTGCACAGCGAGCCAAGCGAGGAGATCGGGCTCGGCAAAGGCCTTGTCCCAGACCTGGTGGCCTACGCCTGGATATTCTGAGTATTTCGGGGCTCCGCCAGCTTTGCGCAGGGCGGCGATCCATTGCCGGGCGTGTTCGACGGGGACAATATCGTCGTCGGCGCCCTGAAAAGTCCAAACGGGCGTCTTTGCGATGCGGTCGATCATCCATGGCTCGCCGTAGCCGCAGAGAGCGATGGCGGCGGCGAACTGTCCCGGCCTAGCTGCGAGTGCCGCCCACACTCCTTCGCCGCCCATGGATTGCCCCGCGATATATACGCGATCGAGGTCAATCGCGTAGTCATTTTCAACGGCATCGAGGATTTCGAGGGCGAGGCGAATCGAAATGGGAGGTGTATCCGCGTGCGGGCGCGCCCAGGCTTTGGTGTCCGTAACCTGTGGGGCAAGGACGAAGGCGGGAAATTTCGCCTGGGCTTCCGGGGTGGTCCATAGATGCGTGCCCTGGTAATCAGTGCCGGAGATTTGGAGCAGATTATCTGAGCCGCGCGCCATGGCGTTGTGCAGCCAGAGGACGAGGGGATATTTTCTGGCGGCGTCGTAGCTTGGGGGTACGAACAGGCGATAAGGCATCGTCTCGCCGCTCGGGCTGTGATACGAGCGGGTGAGAAATCCTGCGTCGGATGACCTCGGTTGTTGCGAGCCTGCTCCGGGAAACCACAGCATGAGATTCACCAGAAAAAGTCCGGCGAGCATGCGCGGCAGCGGTCGCATCATGACCATCGCAGTTTCAGATTCGAGGCTAGCTTAGAACAGAGCGCGACGCTAGCGACGAAAGCTCCAAGCCATCCGAAAGGTCAAAGGAATGCCCCTAGCGGGAGTAGTTCTGGGCATACGCAGGGGGCGAAATCTCCTGTTCGAGGCGCGGATCGGCGATGGGCGCGCCAGGAACAAGTTGCAACGGAACGACGCCAGCCCAGATGGGCAGCGAATAATCTTCTTCATCATCCTTGGGCGGGCCGGTGCGGATCTTCGCGGAAACTTCTGCAAGCGGGAGCGCGAGCACGGTGGTGGCCTTTAACTCGTCTTCTGTTGGCCGACGCACGTCCTTCCACCGTCCGCGAACAACGTGCTCCGTGAAGGCTTCGAGCGCCGCCAGCTTTTCTTCGAGCCGATCCACAAGCATGGCGCGGCCCAGCATCACCACCGAGCGGTAGTTCATCGAGTGATGAAAAGCGGAGCGCGCCAGCACCAGCCCATCTATTAGGGTGACCGTGACGCACACCTGGACGCCTTCGGAGATCGTCCGCAGCATGCGGCTCGCTGCCGACCCGTGAACATAGAGCTTTTCACCGACGCGTGCGTAGCCGGTGGGAATGACGAATGGCTGCCCATTAACCACGAACCCCACGTGGCAAAGGAATGCCTCGTCCAATATCTTGAAAACCGTCTCGGAATCATAGGCGCCGCGATTCGGAAGCCGCTTCACCTGCGTTCGCTCGGTCGGTGTGAATTGGGTCATGCGAGCAGCGTAGTGGGAGGCTGCCGAGGCCGCAAGAGCCAATCTGGCTGCATCGGTCTCCGAGACTCGAGAGCGGTCGCCTGTCAGAGCTTTGCCATCGAGCAGAAACTTTGCCGCTCGGTTAGAATGATTGTGCAATTTCTCACGGGAAGGTGCACTGTGGCTGATCGGGCCGGTATTTTCTCAAGCGAGCTCTTCAAATTTTTCCGCGAGCTGGGGCGCAACAATCACAAATTCTGGATGGATGAGAATCGCGAACGCTATCGCGAATTGGTGGTGGCGCCCTTTCGCGTACTGTTGGAGCGCGTGGCGCCCGCAGTGCAGGATTTGAATGAGAGACTCGTCGTGAGCGGACGCGTGGGGGATAATTTCTCGCGCATCAATCGCGATATTCGCTTCGCCAAAGATAAGTCTCCCTATCGCACGCAGATGTACCTCCTGTTCGCCGAGGCTGGGAGCGAGGCCGGGCAGCTCTATGCGGGAATCTCGGCGGAGACGGTGACGTGCGGTTTTCGAATCTACAGCGACAGCCGGACTTCGCCGCTAGTGCAAATTGGGCGGCACCGCGGTCAGGAAAATCCGGGATGGATCGAGCGGCAGCGCCGGCGGCTGGGCAAAAAATACGATAGCTATTGGTACACAAGCGAAAAAGGCGAGTGGTTAAAACACAACGGCTGGCCCGTGAAGCCTGAAAACTGGAAGAAACTGCAAGCATGGGTGGTGCGCAAGAAATTCGCACAGGGCGCGGCTTTGCGCGGAGGATTTCCGCGGGAGATAGCGAAAGTGTTCCGCGAGGTTTATCCGCTGTACGAATTCACCAGATCGCCGCAGTGGAAGCCATAATCGAAAAGGGGTGACCAAAATGGCTATGAACCGCGAGCAGGCGCGCGCTGAGCACACATCGAAAACGGGCCACGACCAGTTCAGTGAGACGATCTATGGACTGGTCTGCGCCGCGTGCCACAACTACATTCTGATTGACCGGACGAACTGCCCGCCGTCGTGCCGCGAGCACGAACCCTGCCGCCAGGCTTATTCGTAAGCAACTGGTCGAGAGTTGCGGCGGTTGCGCGACCCGCACACCATGTCGCGTTCGACGAATGGGTCTAAAATGGCGTTGCAGTTGCCGTATCGCGAGGACCCGTAATGTTGCCGACAAGGAAAAGTAACACGGCAATGGAGCGCGTGATTATTTCAGGTGTCATGTTGTGTGCATCCGCTGCTTGGGCGCATGCGCAAGAAAGCGTTCCGGCTCCTATTCCTCCACCCGATTTCCGCCCGGCGCTAAGCCACAGACAGGCTGCCGCAGAAAAACCACCGACGCCTGAGACGGTTCCGCTGACGGTGCCCCAAGGCACTCCTCTACAAGTCGCTCTCGACAAAGAAGTGCGCGTAGAGAAGGTCGGGCAGGAAATCCAGGGTCGGATCGTCGAACCTGTGTACGCATTTGACAAGATTGTCTTGCCGGTGGGTACTGAGGTATCAGGTCAAATCACCAAACTCGACAGTGTGTCTGGGAAACAGCGCACTCTCGAAGCGCTGGACGCAGATTTCACGCCAGCACGCAGAGTTCACGTTGAATTCCTGGAACTCGTGCTCGCAAGCGGGCGGCATATTCCAGTCCGGACGGTCGTCACGCCCGGGTCCGGGGAAGTGATCCAATTCGTGATGGCAGCCGACGATAAGAAAAAGGGCCTGAAGGATACGGCGACAGAAAAGACGAAGCAGGCAAAAGAAGAAGCCAAGCGCGAGTGGGACGCCGCGATGAAGCAGGTCCATGAGCCGGGCAAAATGCACAAAATTGAAAGATTCGCAGTCGCTCAACTGCCCTTTCACCCGCAATACATCGACGCCGGGACAGTTTATTTCGCCGAGCTTCAAGAGCCGCTGGATTTTGGGACCGAAGTCTTGACGCCGGAACTTGCAACTTCAATGAACACGCCGCCACCGCCCGGCAGCGTTGTTCATGCGCGCCTGCTCACAGAGCTCAACTCGGCGACGACACAGAAGGGTGACGAAGTGGAGGCGGTGCTTTCCCAACCGCTCTTCGATGGAAACCGGCTCATGATCCCGCAGGGAAGCCGCTTGAAAGGGCTCGTTGTACAGGTGCGTCCGGCCCGGCACCTAAGCCGCAATGGGCAGCTCCGAATGGTGTTTCATGAACTCGTCCTTCCAGATGGGGTTGAGCAGAAAGTGGAGGCGATCCTCGAAGGCATCCAGGCGGGAAAAGAGCAGAATCTACAGTTGGACTCGGAAGGTGGTGCTGAGGCCACTCCTCCTAAAACAAGGTTTCTGGCTACCTCAGTTGCGGTCGGGTTAGGCGCCATCTCGTTTTTAGGCGACACTTTCGGCGACGTGGGCCCTCGAGTCGCGGGAGGAGCCACAGGTTACAAGCTGATCGGGATCGCCCTGGGTGCTGCCATTCACTCACAGGAATTCGGCATGGCCATGGGCGCGTATGGCGGCTGCAGGTCCATCTATGCTCATTTCATTGCCCGCGGCCACGACGTGGTATTTACGAAGAATACCGCTATGGAGATCGGAATCGGCACGCGGATTGAGGGTCCGGCGAAGCATGCTGAGGAAGCGCCCGCGAAACAATGACGATCACCGGCCAAGCGCTAACGTCAATCCCCGCAAGAATGCGCATAGAGTTCGTTGACGGAAGCGCGGAGGAACCGATATAATGGGGGTTTCCCAGTCGCTTATGGAGGCAGCATGTACGCCGTAATTCGGAGTGGGGGAAAGCAATACCGAGTCGAGCCGGGCGAGACCATCCAGGTGGAATTGCTCGAAGGCAAGGTCGGCGGCAAGGTGACGTTTGAAGACGTCCTCGCTGTCCGCACCGACGACAAGAAAATCGTTTCCGGCGCGCAGGCTGCCAAGGCCAAAGTGACCGGGAAAATAGTTTCGCAGGGCCGCCGGCGGAAGCTCAAAGTGTTGAAGTTCAAGACGGGCGGGCAATACAAGATTCAGCGCGGCCACCGGCAGGGATACACCGCCGTGCAGGTCAGCGACATTCAAATTCCATAGAGGCCGGCGATGGCACACAAAAAAGGCGGCGGATCATCCACAAACGGACGCGACTCGCAGGGACAGCGTCTCGGGGTGAAGCGGTTCGGCGGGCAACTGGTGACCGGCGGAAGCATCCTGATCCGCCAGCGCGGCACGCGGTATAAAGCCGGGAAAAATGTCGGGCGAGCGAAGGACGATAGCCTGTTTGCGATGATCAACGGCGTGGTCCGGTTTGAGGACAAGGGCGAACTCGGGAAATATATCAGCGTGCTGCCGGTGGAAGCTGTTGTGGCCGCGCCCGAGAAGAAGCCCGCTGCAACGGCTGCCAACTGAAACCGTGAATTTACTTACGCGCCTCTGTTCGCCGGGGCGCGTATTTTTGTTTTTACCCCCAACCCTGGCGTATGCTTTCTGCGAAATCTCTCTCTGACCGAGTGACCTGTGTTTGCAGATGAAGCGAAAATAATGGTGAAAGCCGGCGACGGCGGCAATGGCTGCGTCGCATTCCGCAGGGAGAAATATGTCCCGCGGGGCGGTCCCGCAGGCGGCGATGGCGGGAATGGCGGGGATGTGTGGCTGGAGGCGAATCCGCACGACAACACACTGCTGCGTTACCGCTATAATCGCGAATTTCGCGCCGAGCGCGGAGGCCACGGCGAAGGCTCGAACTGCCACGGAAAAATGGGCGGCGATTCCATACTCGCGGTGCCAGTTGGAACCGTAGTGTTCGACGCCGACACGGGAGAGCAAATCTGCGATCTCACGGCAGCAGGACAACGATTTCGCGCCGCCCGTGGCGGCCGCGGCGGGCGGGGAAACGGTAACCCTCATTTTGTCCGACCCTGGCACCAGGCCCCCCGTGAACATGAAGACGGCCGCACAGGAGAAGAGCGCCACCTACGCCTTGAATTGAAATTGCTTGCGGATGTCGGGCTGGTGGGCTATCCCAATGCGGGGAAATCCACTCTGATTTCGCGCATTTCTGCGGCGCACCCGAAAATTGCGTCGTATCCCTTTACCACGCTCGAGCCGCATCTCGGAGTTGTTTCCGCAGATCCCGGGGCGACGCCCGGCTCGGGCCGGACGTTTGTCGTTGCCGATGTTCCCGGCCTGATCGAAGGTGCGCATGAGGGAGCCGGACTGGGCACACGTTTTCTAAAGCATTTGGAGCGAACGCGGCTGATCGCCCATCTGGTAGATACAAGCGACGCGAACGACCGCAATCCAGTGCGCGATTTTGAAATCATCGAACATGAACTTGCTTCGTTCAGCCCCGCCTTGGCGGAGAAGCCGATGATTGTGGTAGCGACAAAACTCGATGCGACAACGAATCCCGATCACTTGGAAGAATTGCGCGCGTTCGCTGCCAATCGAGGCCTGGAGTTTCATTCGATTTCGGCGGCGAGCGGCGAAGGCATCGTCGGGCTCGTTCGCGCGATGGCCGATGCGCTCGACCGGATTCCAAAGCCGGCTGCAGCGGCAGAAATTGCGAACACGGGCGCGGGCGGCGCTGAAGAGGTCGAAGAAACGCCTTCTGCGCCGGCAGCAGAAAATCATTCGGCAGCAGCTCCGCATCGGGAGGAGCGTTGACGTCGCACGCCGTGCATAAGTCCCACGGACACGCGCATCACCGCTCGGTGGCGCTCTTCGGGGGGACATTCGATCCCGTCCACGCGGGGCACATCGCGGTGGCCCAGGCCGCACAGAAGCGCTTCCATCTCGACGCCATTTATTTTATTCCGTCGTCGCGCCCCCCGCACAAAGCCAAGCCGGCACTTACGCCATTTGTGCATCGGTACGCCATGGTCGCGCTGGCCTGTGCCGATCATCCCGGAATGTTTCCCTCGCTTGCGGAAGGGCCGGTGGACGGAGCTGCGCCGCACGTGTTCTATACCATCGATACTGTGAAGCGATTTCATCGCGAGCATCCGAACGATCACCTATATTTCATTCTTGGCGCGGATCAATTTCTGGAAATTCCTACGTGGAAAAGTTATGAAACGTTGATGGACTCCTGCGATTTCATCATCGCGAGCCGGCCGGGCTTCCGGCTGGACGCGCTGCGGCTGGTGGTGCCACCCGAGAAGCTCGGGCGCGCACAGTCGCACGATGCGCACAAAATTGTGCTGCGCAAATCGGTGGTGCACCTGCTGACCACGGTTTCCAGCCATGTCTCCTCCACCGAAGTGCGCCAGCGGCTCGATCGACGGCTGCCGATCCACGGACTTGTGCCCGCGCGCGTAGAGGAATACATTCTCGGGCAGGCCCTGTACCGGTGACGCTGAACTCTCTTCGCTCCGAAATTCGCTGGGCCGTGGAAGCGGCTCAAGACAAGCAGGCCGTGGACATCACCGTGCTTAAGCTTGCAGGCACTGGCGCGTTTGCGGAATATTTTCTCTTGTGCTCCGGGCAAAGCCATCCGCAGATCCAAGCGATCGCCGACGCCATCGAAGAACAACTCAGACGCCACGGCGTACGGATGGCGCACCGGGAAGGAAAATCCGGCGCGGAGTGGGTGTTGCTTGATTATGGCGATTTCGTCGTGCACATCTTCAGCGAACGCGCGCGGCACTATTACGACCTCGAGCGACTCTGGCGGACGGCCGAGCGCCTAGATTTTCCGGCGCCCCACACGCGATCTGAATCGCGCGGCGAGCCAGAGAGCGGCGCAGCACAACAATGAGCACGGCGAACATTGCGTGGGTGGCTGCCGATCCCGCCTCGCGCCATGTGCTCGAACTCGCCGAAAAACTTGCCGGCACCGCTACGACGCTCCTCATCACAGGTGAAAGCGGGACTGGAAAAGACCAGCTTGCGCGATGGATTCATGAGCGCGGTCCTCGCCACGATGCTCCATTCCTGAAAATTGATTGCGCCAGCCTTCCGGCGGAATTGGTGGAATCCGAGCTGTTCGGCCACGAACGCGGCGCGTTCACGGGCGCGGTGGCACGCAAGCTGGGACGGCTGGAAATGGCCGAGGGTGGAACAATCGTCCTGGATGAAGTGGCGGCGCTCGCGACGGGGATACAAGCGAAGCTTTTGCGCGTCGTCGAAGAGCGCACATTTGAACGGCTGGGCGGAACTGAGGTGCTGCGCGTGGATGGGCGGTTGATGGCGCTGACGAACACGGACTTGACCAAGGCCGTTGCGGACGGACGCTTCCGCGAAGACCTTTATTTTCGTTTGAGTGTCCTGGGCATTGCAGTGCCGCCGCTCCGCCAACGCCGTGGTGATATTCCTGTGCTAGTGGCACATTTTCTCGCGCGGCTCGGGCCTGTGCACGGAAAACTCGATGCGACGCTTGATCCAGCAGCACAGCGCCTGCTGTCATCTTACGCGTGGCCGGGGAATGTGCGTGAACTGAAGAATGCGATCGAACACGCCCTGGTGTTTGCCAAGGAGCCCCTGCTCACGACACAGGATTTCCCGGAAATAGCCAACGCCAATATTGATGCGCGCGGGCCTTCAGGGCTGCTGCGTTCGCTTGAGGATTTGGAACACGATGCAATCAAGGAAACGCTCGAAGGAACTCACTACAAGATCGGGCGAGCGGCGCAAATTCTGGGCATCAGCCGCAAGACGCTACTGGAGAAGCGCAAGAAATACGGCCTCCTCTGAGGCTGCTGCAACACTCGCCCATGAAGATACGTCTGGTGATGTTGGGAAAAACACGGCGAGGGGAATCGCGGGGGCTGCTGGAAGATTACGCGGGGCGTATCCGACACCACGCGGAAATCGAAATCAACGAGTTGCGCGATGCGGGACCGGCGGCTTTGCGAAAACTGAAGCTTGAGCCGGGAGCGACAGTGGTGCTGCTGGATGCGGCGGGCAAGCAATTCACGTCGCAGCAATTTGCGCGCTGGCTAGGCGACTTGCGGGATCGCGGGACGCGCGAACTTGTTTTTCTGTGTGGCGACGCGGAAGGGTTTCCCCAAGTACTTCGCGCGAATGCCGCGCAGAGAATCTCGCTCTCGACGCTTACGATGCCACATGAATTTGCACGTGTCGTGCTGGCCGAGCAGATTTATCGCGCGTTTGCGATTCTTGCGGGCCACCCCTATCCGAAATAGGCGCACTTCTGTAAGAATATCGGGACTATGACGACCAAAATTTCACACGACGCAGGGGCACCAACCGCATCGGTAGAGCTGATGATCACGCGGCCACTGCCGGATTACGATCTGGAAGAAGTGGAAGCGCCGATTCCGCGGGATGTGGACCCGATGCTGGCATCGCAGGGATTCAAGGACCTGCTGGACGAAGCGCGCGTGATTCTGGAGCGCGAACTCGCGGGGAGCGGGCTCGAGATCGCACAGCTAACCGGCGCGATTTGCCACGACGGGGGCATCCACCGGCCGGGAATCTGGCTGGTATTGCGCGAGCGCGGCACAGCGAAGGAAATTTCCGCGGGCGCCCGAGAGCACGTTGCAAAAATCGCGGAGACGCTCCGCAGGAACCTACAGCTTTCCTGATTTCACGCGCCTATTTTTTCTCGGCGATTTCGATGGAAGCGCGCGTCGTCTCCCAATCCAGGTGTACGGTGCAAGCCGGGCCAGACTGGTCAAACCCGATGGTGAAATTCTCGATGGGTGATGGGAGCTTCGAGACCTTCATATCCACGCGGGCGAAATCGTCCGCTGCTCCCGGGTAAGGGTCACCCCACTCGCCGGTTTTCTTGCTGATGATCAGTGTCCATTTGCCCGTGTCCGGAATGGTGAAGATCGTGTAGCTCCCTGCCGGCACGGTCTTGCCGCCGACGGTCAGGTCGGTGTTGGTGACGAACGTGGTGGCTTCATTCGCGCCGGCGCGCCAGACCTTTCCGTAGGGGACGAGTTCGCCGAAGATTTTGCGGCCTTTCATCCGAGGACTGGAATAATCCGCGGTGATGGTTTTGCCGTCCGCGAACTTGCAACTTGCGTTGGCAGGCGGGCTGGGGCGCTTACTCTTGTCCTGCTGCGCCAGCGCAGAAGTGGCAAGTAAAGCGATGCCCAGAAGAAGAGCAAGAAAGCAGGCAACACGATTCAGCATACTGTTCTCCTTAATATGGAACGTCGCATTAAATAGACGCAATCTGACGACCCTACGATAGCGCAATTTGCGGCGGATTCCACTGGGGCAAGTGAAGGCCTGCGCTGCTTCTTGACGTTTCGGCGGGGTGCGGCGACACTTGGGAATTGCCGTTGCGGGGCGCGAAGGGATGCCGGAAGGTAAGGGACTGCTGATCGTTTACACCGGGCCGGGCAAAGGCAAGACGACCTGCGCGCTCGGCACGGCGTTTCGAGCAGTTGGCCAAGGATTGCGGGTGCTGATGGTGCAGTTCATCAAGGGCTCCTGGCACTACGGTGAACTGGACGCCGCCAAGATGCTGGGTGACGACAAATTCGAAATACGGCCGATGGGACGCGGATTTGTGAAGGTGGGTGGCGCGGAAACGGACCCGGAGGATGTCCGGATGTGCGAGCAGGCCTGGGAGTATGGGCGAGAACAAATTTACAGCGAGAAATACGATCTCGTGGTGCTGGATGAGATTAATTACGTAATCAGCTACAAGATGCTGGACGCCGACCGCGTGGTGGATGCACTTGAAAAGCGGCCGGAACGAGTACATGTGATCTGCACGGGGCGCAACGCTCACCCGAAACTTGTGGAAGCGGCCGACCTGGTGACTGAGATGCGCGAGGTAAAGCATCCCTATACCAAGGGGATTCTGGCGCAGCGAGGAATTGATTATTAGCTATGGCTTGGTTCAGGAGAGACAAAAAGCCGATCGAGAATCCCACACCGGTTGAGGAGCGGCGCGTCCGCACCGAGGGGATGTGGACGAAGTGCACTTCTTGCCGCGCCATCATTTGGAAAAAGGATCTCGAAGCGAACTGGGAGGTTTGCCCGAAGTGTGAACATCATTTCCGGCTGGGCGCGCGGCGGCGGCTGGAGCTGCTGCTGGATGACGAGCAATACATCGAGCACGACGCCGAGTTGGCTTCCAGCGATCCCCTCAAATTTTCCGACACCAAGCCTTATGCGCAACGGCTGAAGGACGCGCAACACAAGTTAGGCATGAAGGACGCGATCCTGACGGCCGAAGGTCGGCTGAATGGCCGGCCCGTGATTTGCTGCTCGATGGAATTTGGATTTATCGGGGGCTCGATGGGCGCGGTGGTGGGTGAAAAGGTGGCGCGGGCCATCGAGCGCTCACTGGCGCAAAAAGTGCCACTGATTGTCGTGTCGTGTTCGGGCGGCGCGCGGATGATGGAAGGAGCGGTCAGCCTGATGCAGCTTGCGAAGGTATCGGCGGCGCTGGGACGGCTGGACGAAGCCCGAGTGCCGTTTATTTCCCTGCTGACTGATCCGACCACCGGCGGCGTCACAGCCAGTTATGCGATGCTGGGCGATCTGAATATCTCCGAGCCGGGCGCACTGATTGGATTTGCCGGGCCGCGCGTGATCGAGCAGACCATTCGACAGAAACTGCCCGAAGGATTTCAGACCGCCGAATTCCTCCTCGAGCACGGCTTCCTCGACGCCGTAGTCCCCCGCAAAGAATTGAAGCCTTATATCAGTCAGGCGCTTGACTTTTTTCTGGGATAGTTCGGCCGCATTCATGAAGGCAGGAAAATTCAAATGCCCAGTCGATTTCGAATCGAGGAGTGGGCGGCCAACGAAGCCGTGGAAGGCATTGTGACCCACGAAAGCGGCGACCGAGCGCGCGGGGCTGTACGAGTGCCGGCAGCATGAACTACGAAGACTCCGTCCGCTCACTCATGGCCCTTGGGAGGGAACTTGCAGCGCCGCAACAGGCGCGCGTGCAGAAATTCGGCCTCGAGAACATCACGATTCTCTCCGCTGAACTGGGCAATCCTCACAGCTCTGTTCCGTGCGTCCATGTTGCCGGGACAAACGGCAAGGGTTCGACGGCGGCAATGCTCGAATCCATCCTGCGCGCCGCCGGGCTGCGCACTGGTTTTTATGCCTCTCCGCATCTTGAGCGAATTAACGAGCGCATCCGCATCAACGGCGAAGATATTTCGGACGAAACCTTTGCCGCGGCGTGGACGCGGGTGCGAGCTTCGATTGAATTGCTGATGGCGTCGGGAAAGCTAGCCGCGCATCCGACTTACTTTGAATGCCTGACGGCGATGGCGTTCTTTGTCTTCGCGGCGCAGCGACTGGATTTCGCGGTGTACGAGGTCGGATTGGGTGGACGGCTGGATGCCACGAACATCGTGAACCCAGAAGTGGCTATCATCACTCCCGTTGATTTCGATCACGAAAATTTTCTGGGCCATTCGATTGAAGAGATCGCCGGCGAGAAAGCAGGAATCATTAAGCCAGGCGCGTGGGTGGTCAGTTCGAGCGAGCGGGCTGAAGCGTGCAGCGTGATTAGGCGGCGGTGCGCGGAGCTTGGTGCGCGGCTCGTCGAGGTGGACCAAGCCTGGCAGATTGAGAGCGTCCGGGCTTCCGACGGCTGCTACAGCGCTACTGCGGCCTCCAGAGATTTCAAGAGAAGAATCACGATCGAGCCATCGCTGCCTGGCCGCTTCCAGATTCGCAATGCGCTGGCCGCCGCCACGGCCGCCTGTCTGCTGGCGGAGCGCGGATTCCCGGCAAACGACGAAGCGAATGCGCGCGGCGTTGCCGAAGTGCGCTGGCCCGGACGGCTCGAAAGACTCTCAGTTCGACCCACTCTATATCTCGACGGGACGCACAATCCGTCCGGGGCGAGAGAGCTTTTGAAATTTTGGGACGAGAATTTTGATGGCCGTCGCATTTTGCTAGTCTACGGAGCCATGCGGGACAAGGCCGTGGATGAAATCGCCGGTCTGCTGTTTGCACGAGCGGACAGCGTGATCCTGACGGAGCCGCGCCAGCCGCGTGCGATATCTGCGCCGCTGCTTGCCGAACTCACCGGCCACCTTGCGGTGCACTCCATTGTCGTGCCGGACCCAGTTGAAGCGCTCGAGCGCGCATTAGATATGGCCGGACCAGACGATGCCATTTTTGCAACGGGCTCGCTGTATCTGGTGGGCGACCTGCGCGGCTACTGGTCGAGGCGTTTGGCCAACGCCACTCCTGCGGCGGCCCGGGCCAGTTCCTGACACTTTTACGTTAACCTTGAGGTTTTCCTGCGAACCTTAGAACCACCCGATTATTGACGATTTGCGCCAAATCACGAATATCGAGCCTGAACTGTCTCATTATGCGATGCTCGTGAGGATTCATTTTCCCGGAGTCGGACGATTTTTTCTCTCGCGCGGACTCCCCATGGAGGCTTTCGGGCGCAGTGGTTACTGAGTCAAAAATTTTAAGGTAGTTTCCGCGTTTAATGAAGTGTGGCTCGGCAGCCAATTTGCAGATTCTGCGTCTAAGTAAGTGTGCGGGAGGGCCCTATGACGCGCGAGGAGAGACGACAAAAATTGGAGTCATTTGGGTGCGCGCCTGCTTTACTCTCGGCTGCGCTGCGCCGATTCCCGAAGAAAATGTGGCTGTACAAGCCGACGCCAGAGCGTTGGAGCATCCACGAAACTATCCTGCACCTGGCGGACAGCGAGGCAAGCGCCTACATTCGATGCCGCGGCTTCATAGCCGAACCGGGAAATGCAGTCCAGCAGTTTGATGCTGCGCGCTGGGCCGGATCGCTCGGCTACTACTACCAGAGCACGCGCGAGGCGCTGGAGATTATTCGGCGTCTGCGGAAGATGACTTACCATTTGCTATTTACGCTGCCGGAGCCGGTTTGGCTGCATCGGTCGGACCACCCCAGTGAAGGCAGTGTGACCCTTGAGGATTGGGTCGAGCACCAGGAACGCCACATCCCACATCACATCGAGCAGATGAAGCAGAACTACGAAATTTGGCTCGACACACATCCGCCACGGAAACCGGCCACCCCTTCGCCGAGGCCGAGTGTTCCTTCTCGTATGCTTCCGCTCAGCGCGGAGCTTTGATTCTTCAGTCCGAGACAATCCGTAAGTCCTAAGAATTGCGTGCGAACTTGTGCCAGATCCTTACAAGACACTCGAGTGGAGCCTGCCTCACAATCACGGAGATACGACGAACCCTTCCAATTCCAGAATCTGTCACGGGTTGCCGGGGCTAGGCGGCGGTGGTAGGATGGGCCCTTCATGAGCGCTGAAATCAATCGCAAATCACGCGTCGGCATCCCGTACCGTACACGAAAAGAAGAGCTTAGGGGCGAGCGCGCGAAGCACGACAAGTACGTGCAAGCAGTCGAGAGGGCTGGGGGAGAGCCCGTCAAGGTATCGCTGGGTCTCTCTTCTGACGAGTTGAAAATGCTGGCCCAAACTCTGGAGGCCGTCGTTCTTCCCGGCAGCTCCGCGGACGTTGATCCATCGCTTTACCATGCCGGGCGCAATCCGAAGAGCAACGAGGCGGACCGTGACCGTGAAAAAACGGATTTCGCGCTGCTGGATCATGCATTCAAAGAACACAAGCCGGTGCTGGCGATCTGCTATGGCGTCCAAAGCCTGAACGTATTTCTGGGCGGCTCGCTAATCCAGGATATCCCCAGTGAGGTTCACACGCAGATCCAGCATCCGTGGATTGGCCGGGACAAGGGCGTTCCAGAACCCTTTCATGCCGTGCGTTTCGAGCCAGGCTCACGGCTGGCGCAATCGGCCGGAGAGCATGAGGCGACTGTGAACAGTTCGCACCATCAATCGGTCCTTGATGTGGGACGCGGACTGCGAATTGCGGCTCGCGCGGCGGATGGAGTGATTGAAGGAGTGGAGTGGACCGGGGATGGGAACTGGGTGACCGGCGTGCAGTGGCACCCTGAGCGATTGGCCGAGACAGACTCGCTGGCTAAGCTATTGTTCCGCGACCTGGTTGCGGCGGCGCGCAGAGCGCCCGTGAGGACATAAAGTTCGATAGTTCCAAGGGCAGGCAAGCATTCAGCTCCTGATTTATTTCCTGCAATCAATTCTGGACTCGCAGAGAGCGCCAATTTTCCTGGGGGAATTATGATTTCGCTGGCGGGCAAGGCGGCACTGGTGACGGGCGGGTCGAGGGGCATCGGCGCCGCGACAGTGAAATTATTTGCGCAGGCCGGCGCGGATGTGGTGTTCAACTATCATCGGAATCGCGAAGCTGCTGCGCAGGTTGAACAAGAAGCGCGGAAGCATGGCACGCGCGTCGAATCCCTCAAAGCAGACCTGGGGAAGATGGCCGATGCCAAGAGACTTGTCGAATTCACACGCGAACGCCTGGGACGCTTGGACATTGTGGTGGCCAACGCCGGAATTTGGAACGAGCCGGACACGCCGATTGAAAAGCTGAGCGAGCGCGAGTGGGACGAAATGGTGCGCGTGAACTTGAAGAGCGTGTATACCGTGATTCACTACGCGGTGCCTCACATGATTGCCCAGCGAGGAGGCCGCATTGTGGCGATCAGCTCTACGGCCGGACAGCGCGGCGAAGCGTTTCACACGCACTACGGCGCAACGAAGGGGGCGATCATCAGCTTCGTGAAGGGACTGGCAAGTGAGCTTGCGCGGCACAATATTCTGGTGAACTGCGTGGCTCCGGGCTGGGTGGATACGGATATGTCGGCGTCGGTGCTGCGCAAGAAAAGCGGATTGAAATGGGCGAGCGCTTCGATTCCACTGAAACGTCCGGCGGCGGCGGAAGAAATTGCTGGGCCGATCCTTTTTGCGGCATCAGATCTGGCAACTTTCATCACCGGCGAAGTAATCAATGTAAATGGAGGAGCGATTCTGTGCGGATGACATGGCGCGTGCTTCTGTCAGCAATTTTATTGGCCGGGATGTGGGTGGCAACAGCTCCGCAGGCAGCCGCTCAGGATTCGGATCAGTTGATGCCAGAGGAGAGCGCCGCGAAAGCCAAGGAGATTTTGCAGCAGGCGATTCAGGCGCTGGGAGGCCCTGCCTACCTGAACGTCCACGACGCGACCTGCACGCTGCGGTACAGCCAATTCGGCCATTCCGGGGACGTCAACGGCTTTGCCAAGCTTATTGACTACGCAATTCCGCCCTACAAGGATCGAACCGAAAATCTCCCCAAACGAAATCTGATTCAGGTCATGAATAAAGACAAAGGTTGGGTCCTCGATCGCGGAGGCGTCTCAGAGGCGAGCGAAGTGGATATCGCGCAATTTCAAGACGACGTTCGAAAGGACATCGATAATATCCTGCGCCATCGGCTAAAAGAGCCGGGCATGATCTTTCGATACGGCGGACCGGATGTCGTGGATCTGATGGAAGCGGACTGGGTCGAATTGGTGGACAGCGAGGACCGTACGGTGCGCATCGCGATCGCGAGGTCCACCCATCTGCCGATCCGCAAGGTGGTCGTCTCGCGCGATTCCGCCTCGCGAACGAAAAGGGATGAGCTCGAGTACTACTCGAATTATCATCCGATCAGCGGGATCGAGACGCCCTACCAGATCACGCGTGAGCGCAATGGCATGAAGGCGTATCAAGCATTCTTTGAAAATTGCGAGTACAACACAAATCTGTCTGAATCCCTTTTTACGCGAGAGTCTCTTGAGGAAAGGTGGGAGAAGGTCGGCAAGAAGGGTAAGAAGAACAAAAATAAAGATAAGAATTAGCTCTGGTCAAATCCCCGCCCTCGATTGGTGAGTGGCTTATTGTATCCACGAAGGTGTTGCTTCGCCGCGAGCCCCCTCTAATTCTATCTGCGTTACCGCCACTCGATGGCTGGTTTTGTGCCGCGCGGGGTATAATCATCTGATGGCAATGACGCGAAAAAGTGAACCGATGCACGGCACGACTGTGCTGTGTGTGCGGCGAGACAACAAAGTGGTGCTTGCTGCCGACGGGCAAGTGACGCTGGGTGAAGGCGTGATCAAGCACAGCGCAAAAAAAACGCGGCGGCTTTTCAACGACAAAATTGTCGCGGGATTTGCGGGAAGCACGGCGGACGCGCTCTCGCTCTTCGGGCGCTTCGAAGGAAAGTTGCAGGAATATCACGGCAATCTGCCGCGTGCAGCCGTCGAGCTGGCAAAAGAGTGGCGAACAGACCGTTCCCTCCGCCATCTGGACGCGCTGCTGATCGTGGCTGACGCAAAATCCACCTTTCTGCTTTCAGGCAATGGCGACGTGATCGAGCCGGATGACGGCATTTGCGCAATTGGGTCAGGCGGCCCTTATGCGTTGGCGGCCGCCCGGGCGCTCGCGAAATTCACAAAGCTGGCCGCAAAGGACATCGCTCAGGAGGCCATGCGCATCGCAAGCGAAATCTGCATTTTCACGAACGCCAATTTCAGCATCGAAGAATTATGACCGGGAAGTCGGAGAAAGACATGGTGATCTACTTGACCGGAGAATCACAGACAGCAGAGCCCGAACCGCTTCCTTCGTTTGACGAGTTGACGCCGCGGGAAATCGTCGTCGAGCTCGATAAGTACATCGTGGGCCAGAATGCGGCGAAAAAAGCGGTGGCAATCGCGCTGCGCAACCGTGTCCGCCGGCAGAAACTTCAGCCGGAGCTTGCCGAAGAGATCCTTCCGAAGAATATCCTGATGATTGGACCCACCGGAGTCGGCAAGACAGAAATCGCGCGCAGGCTGGCACGGCTCGCGGGCTGCCCCTTCGTGAAGGTGGAGGCTTCCAAGTACACCGAAGTGGGGTACGTGGGGCGCGATGTGGAATCCATGGTGCGCGACCTGGTGGAGACTTCGATCGACATGGTGCGCGAAGAAAAGCTCGACGAAGTGGCCGAGCGCGCGGAGCAATCCGCCGAGGAGCGCTTGCTGGATTTGCTGCTGCCATCGTCGCCCATCTCTGCGGATGCGAATGCGGCCGCGGAAGCGGCGCGGCGCGAACAGGCGCAGCGCACGCGCGATAAGCTTCGGACCCAACTCCGCGAGGGAAAACTCGATCAGCGTCTGGTGGAAGTGGAAGTGCGGGAGCGCTCCATGCCTGCTTTCGAAATCATCAGCAACCAGGGCGTCGAGGAAATGGACATCAACGTCAAAGACATGCTCTCAGGGTTCTTCGGCCAGCAGAAAAAGAAGCGCAAGATGACGGTGGCGGAGGCCTTCGATTATCTGATTCAAGAAGAAGAAAACCGATTGATTGACATGGACCAGGTGACGCGCATCGCGGTGGACCGCGTGGAGCAGATGGGGATTCTTTTTATCGACGAGATCGACAAGATTGCCGGGCGCGAAACAGGGCACGGCCCGGACGTTTCACGCGAAGGCGTGCAGCGCGACATTCTGCCGATCGTAGAAGGCACGACAGTGAACACGCGTTATGGGATGGTGCGCACAGACCACATTCTATTTATCGCGGCCGGCGCGTTCCACACTACGAAGCCTTCGGACCTGATTCCCGAGTTGCAGGGGCGCTTCCCGATCCGCGTCGAACTCAGCTCGCTCTCCGAAGCAGATTTCATCCGCATCCTTACGGAACCGAAGAACGCGCTCATCAAGCAATATATGGCGCTGCTCGACACCGAGGGGTTGAAGCTGACGTTCACCGAGGATTCGATCGCCACGATCGCGCGCTTTGCCGCCAAAGTGAATGAACACACCGAAAATATCGGCGCGCGCCGCCTGCACACGATCCTCGAAAAAGTCCTTGAGGAAATTTCGTTTGAAGCGCCCGAAATGAAGAAGAAGACTGTGAAGGTGGATGGTGCCTACGTCCAAAAGCAGCTTGCGAATATCGTCAAAGACCAGGATCTAAGCCGCTACATTTTATAGAAAATCGAAGATGGAAAATCGAAAAGGGCCACGAGCGTCGGAGCCTGCGCGAAATCGACCGACTTCAAAGACGATTTTACGTTTTCCTCTTCCCATTTTCCTGCTTTCAATCTTTCTGGGCGGCTGCGCGGCCCCCGCGGAACCTCTCGAGCGACGAGCGCAGGTACCGAAGGCGGTGACGGACCTTGTTGCTGTTCAAGGAGGCAATGTCGTCGTCCTTCGATTTACCCTCCCGAAAGAGACTGTCGACCGGCGCCCGCTCAAGCAGTTGCCGGCGATTGAGATTTATCGAGTGGTTCGGCCTGCCGGCTCAGCCACTCCTGCTGCACCCTCAGTTTCTCCGGCGCCGCAGCTGATCCTGACCATTCCATCGGCGATGGTGGATCAGTATTCCGATCAGGGGCATATCCGTGCTGTTGATTCGCTGAAGGCTGAGGATTTCCGGCCGGATGAGGAGGAGGTTGCGGAATACGCAGTTCGAACGCGAGCCTCCACCAAGAAGGAGTCCGAAGATTCGAATTCCGTGATACTGCGAATTTATCCCGCGGTGGACCCTATCGCGGACCTGAAGGTGGAAACCACGCAATCGGGCATCTCGCTTACTTGGACGCCGCCACAGAAGACGCTGGTCGGCTCGGCTCCAGCGATCGCGAAATATCACGTGTATCGCTCGGAGCTTGACACGGTGGGCGCAGCGGCCGCAAATGTAGCGGAGAGTCCGAAACAGAAAACGCCGCTGCTGAAGATTGGTGAAAGCGAAGCCGCGACGTTTCGGGACACGCTTGCCGAACTGGGGAAGACTTATGTTTATTCAGTTCGGAGTGTGGCGCAATACCCGAACGGAGTGATCGAGTCTGGCGATTCGAACCTGGCCAGGGTGACGCCCAGGGATACGTTCCCGCCGGCAGCACCACAGGGGCTCGTGGTTGTGTTTGTTCCCCCCGTCGGTGAGGCGCCCGCGCATATCGAGCTTTCTTGGGCCATCAATCCTGAAACCGATGTCGCCGGTTACAACGTCTATCGAAGTGAGCGGGAGGGCGCGCCTGGAACGCGCCTGAACCCGGAGTTGTTGCTTACTCCTGCGTTTCGCGATATGAATGCGGTACCCGGCCGCCGCTACCTCTACACCGTCACCGCGGTGGACCGCTCCGGCAATGAAAGCCCTGCCAGCGCGGCTGCGCCCGGCGGCGTGCCGACAGAGAACCAACCGACGCCATGAACGATCCTTCAACGAACCCGAGACCGGATCACCTGCAGGACGGCAGCCCAGCGCTGCACACGGGACTCTACACAGGCGCACTGCTGGTGGTGGTCATGGTCGGCGCCCTGGTTGCGGCGAATCGGATCGCCGGCCTGGAGCGCTACGCTCTTGAGCGAAATGCGGCTTCCTACGGCATGTTCGTCATGTTTATGCTGATTCCCGTGTGCCGGTTCCTGAATCGCCCACTTCAAATGTTCACATCGGCGATGATTGGTTGGGTGATGTTCGTGGTCGCTTACGACATTGCGGGAATGTACTTTCAGAATCTGTTCGAATCGCTCCGCCACACTCCGTTCGCGGCATTGGTCGAAGGGGCTGTGGTGTACGGCGTGTGCGCCGTGGGCTCCTGGGTAGGAGCAATGATCCTCCACGCGCGTCGTCACTCGATTTCTCACGGACGGCGGAGAACGGACGATGCGGCGCCCCACCATCCATGAAGCTCTGCCGGTTCCAGCCACTTGAATTTTCCGCAGACGAAATTGGCCGATCGAGGCGCACGATTCATCCCCAGCCCCGCGGCGGAATCATTGAAGGCGACAAACTGTGGGAAATTTCGGGCGAGTTGTGGGGGCCGCGCGAGCGCACCGGACCTTCCTGGCCGCTCGAGAGCGTGAAATTGCTGCCGCCGGCGGTGCCCAGCAAGATCGTGTGTGTGGGGAAGAATTATGTAGACCACGCCGCGGAAATGGGCGGGCCGCCACCAAAAGAGCCGATCCTCTTTCTGAAGCCACCATCCAGCATCACCGCCCCGGAAGATCCCGTGATCATGCCGGCCATATCGCATCGCGTGGATTATGAAGGCGAAATCGCGGTTGTGATGGGCCGGCGCTGCCGTCACCTGCGCCCGAATGAAGACGTGGGCCCTTATATTCTGGGCTACACTTGCTTCAACGATGTTACCGCACGGGACCTGCAGAAACTCGATGGCCAATGGACGCGCGGGAAGGGCTTCGACACTTTCTGCCCGTTCGGTCCAGTGCTGGAGACAAACGCTCCTTCAGCCGATGCCAGGGTGGAAACTTTCGTGAATGGGGTTAAGAAACAATCGGCGCGGCTGGGGGAAATGATTTTTTCTGTAGATGTTATAATCCGATTCATCGCACAGGTTATGACGCTTGAACCAGGCGATTTGATCGCCACGGGGACACCGGCTGGTATCGGGCCAGTGGTAGCCGGGGACGTCATGGAAGTTAGCGTCACCGGAGTTGGAACGCTGCGGAATCCAGTGATTGATTCATCAGACAGCACCGAAGATTGAACCGGCGCGTCTGGAGCACCCTGCATGAGCGTTTATGTGAGGCCATGAAATTCGCTCCCAGCTTCACGAACCTCGTTAACATCGCTGAAACTGGCGTTGGGCGAGAAGGTGGGCTTTGAGAGAAATATTTGCGGACTGGCACAATTGGATTCCAGCGGCCGGGATTGGCATCCTGGTGATTGTTGGAATCATCTTCTGGCTGCGCAGAAAGCCGGAAGATGAAAGCGAGCTCGAGCGCCAGCGCCGCGCGTATCTTAACCGCGTGGGGCGAATCGTCGAAGGGCAGGTGCTCGAGGTCGTGAATTATCAGGATAGCTTTCGCAAGGCGAAGAATTCAGGTTTGTTCAGCAAGAGTGCCCCTATCGGTCCTGCAAACGGCAAGCAAAAACTTCTTTATTACACATACTCGATTTCCGGCGTGACCTATGAGACAGCGCAGGATATCACCGGCCTCGAAGAGCAGGCGCATTTGAGCCGTGTAATCGCCGGCCAGCCCGCCAGCGTAAAGTACGACCCCTCGAATCCCAGCAATTCTATTCTGCTTGCGGACGATTGGTCCGGCTTGCACTGAGCGAATCTCCGTGGCTTCTAAGTACCGGAATGAATAATTCAGCTTTTGAAAGTGTCACATAAATTGCTCGCGCACGTCTAAATGCGCAGGAAGAATGGGAACCCATCCAGTGGTACACTCTCAGGTTTTCCGGAGGATCAACTTGACTCGCATTTATGGCTTGCTTGCAGCGGTGGCGCTGGTTGCTGTGGCGCTGGTAGCGCCGGCGTCCGCGCAGCAGACGGGGCAGCAGATCGATCCGAGCCTTTATTCCGGCATGCGCTGGCGGCTGATCGGGCCGCATCGCGGTGGGCGTGTTTCGGCCGTCGTCGGCATCCCAGGTGATCCGGCGACGTACTACATGGGCACACCGGGCGGAGGGATCTGGAAGACGACGGACAGCGGAGAAGTGTGGACTCCGATTTTCGATCAGGAACATGTTGCCTCTATCGGCGCGCTGACGATCGCGCCGTCGAATCCTGCGATCATCTATGCTGGCACTGGGGAGCAAACGCCTGGCAATGGGGTATACAAATCCACCGACGCGGGCGCCACATGGACGAACATCGGGTTGCAGGCGACGGGCTACATCAGCTCGATCATTGCGGATCCTCGCGATCCCAACATTTTAGTCGTCGGAGTGATCGGACATCCCATCCTCGGTATTGCCGCCTCCGGCCCTAACCGCGGTGTGTTCAAAACCACCGATGGCGGGAAGACCTGGACCAAGACGCTCTACCGTGATGAAATTGCCGGTGTTTCAGATATGTGTGCGGATCCGGGGAATCCGCGCGTGCTTTACGCAGCAGTTTGGCATCCGCGCGATTTTCATACCGACCGGGAGCCGCCGACGGCTTCTGATGCCTGGCTTTACAAGTCCACCGACGAGGGCAGCACATGGAGTCAATTGCCCGTCACGGGCATGCCGCCGGGGGCGTGGGACCGCACCGGCGTTGCAGTAGCGCCAGGAAACCATGGCCGGAGGGTTTTCGCCATCACGGGGCCTGGCCTGTTTCGCTCCGACGATGCCGGCGCCACCTGGCGGCGGATTACGAAAGACCCGCGCGTGGTCGGAAACCTGTATTTCAGCCGCGTTTTCGTGGACCCGCGCAATGCCGATGTGGTGTATGTGATGCAGACATCACTCTATCGCTCAACGGACGGCGGCCAGACTTTTGCGGCATTCAAAGGCGCGCCGGGTGGCGACGATTACCACGTGATGTGGATCGACCCGCAAAATTCGCAGCAAATGATTCTCGGCGTAGATCAGGGTGCGATCATCACTCTGAATGGCGGCAGGACCTGGAGCAGCTGGTTCAATCAGGTAACCGGGCAGTTCTATCACGCATTCACAGACAATCAATTTCCCTACATTGTGTACGCGCCGCAGCAGGATAGCGGCACGGTGGCGATATCCAGCCGCAGCGATTACGGCTCGATCACCTATCGCGATTGGTCCTCGATCGCAGGATTTGAATACTCCTACATAGCACCGGACCCGCTGAACCCGAATATCACGTATTCGGGCGGGTGGTTCGGCAGCGTGCTGCGTTTCGACAAGACCACCGGGCAATTTGCGCACGTATTTGTCCGCACCGAGAAATACCTCACGGCCACAATGGCGCCCGTTGTGTTTTCGCCGCAGGACCCACATACGCTCTACTTTGCCACGCAGTACGTGATGAAGACGACCGATGAGGGCAAGAGTTGGAAGGAGATCAGCCCCGACTTGACGGTGCGACCGAGACTTCCTGATGATGATGAACACAAACATGCCGCGATCATGGAACCACGCATTTCTGTACCCAGTGATTCGCAGGAAGGGTATTTGGCCGCGCGGTTCACCTATCAGAATGCGAATGTTGGTGAGATCCGAGACATCGAGAATACCGAGCCCGCAACTGAGGCCGAATCGGATCCGTACGAAAGTGGTGAAGCAGAACAGGCCCCAAGACGACCACACGCGATCACTGTCGTCTCGCCATCACCGCTGCAGGCAAACGTAATCTGGGCAGGCACAAACAACGGATTGATTCAACGCACGCAGGACGGCGCCGCAACTTGGCAAAATGTCTCACCCGCGGAGCTCACCGAAAAGGCCAATGTGTGGACCATCGAGCCTTCGCACTTCGACCCGAACACGGCGTATCTCACCTTCGAAGTGCGCAGGGATAAGACGCCTTACATTTGCCGCACTCGAGATGCAGGCAAAACGTGGCAAAAAATCACGGAAGGGCTTCGAGCCAACTGGCTCGCACGCGCAGTGCGCGAAGACCCGGTGCGCAAGGGACTGCTTTATGCCGCCACCGAAGACGGCGTGTACGTTTCATTCGACGATGGCGACCACTGGCAATCGCTGCAACTCAACCTGCCCACTTCGGACGTGCAAGACATCACCGTTCACGCCAACGATCTGGTGGCCGCAACCTACGGCCGCGCGCTATGGATTCTCGATGATCTTTCGCCGCTACGCCAGGCCAGTGCGGAAATCGGCGGCTCGAATGCTTACCTGTTCCATCCCGCGGAAACGATCCGCGCCCGCTGGGACAACGACCAGGAGACACCGCTCCCGCCGGAATTTCCTGCCGGGAAAAATCCGCCGGACGGGGTGATCTTCAATTACTTCCTGAAATCGGTTCCTACGGGAGAGTTGACGTTGGAAATTCATGACGCACAAGGAAGTCTCGTGCGGCGGTTTACCAGCGTTGTCCCGCCTCCGGTGACGACCCTCGCGAACGTGCCGGACTACTGGTTCGAGGACCCCAAGGTGTTGTCGAAGCACGCGGGGCTGAATCGTTTCGTCTGGGATCTCCGGATTGCACCTCCGCCCGCACTGAACTACAGCTACTACGGAGAAGCGCTCGATTACATTGAGTACACTCTTTCAGATCATGCCATTCCCTTCGACACGCCGCGAGAGCAGACACTGGGCCCGTTTGTGGTTCCGGGGCAGTACGAAGCGGTGTTTATCGGCAATGGCCAGTTGGTGCGGCAGAAATTCACCGTCACGGAGGATCCGCGTGTGCACATTTCGCAGGACGCTCTCGTCGCCCAATGGAAAGCGGCGAAACGGATCATGGCCGGCCTGAAAACGAGCTATGACTCCTATCAAGCGGCTAAGGCCTTGCGCGCTGCAGCTGCCGATAGGTTGACGAGTCTCGGAGCGAACGCCGAGGCCAAAAACGCCAGCGACGCAATGAAGGATCTGGACAAGAATCTCGAGGCGGTGATGGAGGGCACGAATGCACTTCCGGGAGTTGGACCGGTGCATCGGGACCTCTCGCGGACCATGTTTATGGTGGAGAGCGGCGACGCAGTGCCGTCGGATTCCGCTCGCGCTTCCATCGAGGAATTCTGCGCGGAGCTCAATGGTGCGCTTTCACAATGGCGCGAGATCAACGAGCAAACCGTGCCGCAGGCAAACGCGCTTCTTGAGAAATACAAGCTTCCGTCTCTCCCGATTGCCACAGCGATGCCGGCGGGCGACGCGTGCCACGAGTAGACATCCCACCTTGCTCGCAGGATGGGGGTGTGGCACGCTAACCCGGCCAGTGAACGACACCACAATATGAGTGACCACCGAAAACATCACGATCGGCTCGAAGAGCTGCGCCAGCGGAACGCTGAGGCTGAAGAGGGCGGCGGCGCCGAGCGCCGCGAGCGGCAACACAAAGAGGGCAAGCTCAGCGCACGCGAGCGGATTGATCTGCTGCTCGATGAAGGGTCCTTCGAGGAGCTCGACAAATTTGTTCGCCACCATTGCGCCGATTTCGGCATGGAGGAGCAGCAGCCCGCGGGCGACGGTTTCGTCACCGGCTACGGCCGAATTGAGGGCCGGCTTGTGTACGTGTTTGCGCAGGATTTCACCGTCTTCGGCGGATCGCTCTCGGCGGCAAACGCCTCCAAAATCACGAAGATCATGGATCTCGCCATGCGTCAGGGTGCACCTGTAGTCGGCCTGAATGATTCTGGGGGTGCACGGATTCAGGAAGGCGTGATGTCGCTGGCGGGCTACGCAGATATTTTCCTGCGCAACACGCTGGCGAGCGGCGTGATTCCGCAAATCAGTGCGATTATGGGACCGTGTGCCGGCGGCGCGGTCTATTCCCCGGCGATCACCGATTTCATTTTCATGACGCGCGATACTTCCTACATGTTTGTCACCGGGCCGGACGTGATCAAGACGGTCACGCACGAAGAAGTGACTAAGCACGAGTTGGGCGGCGCGATGACGCACAACGCCACCAGCGGCGTCGCTCATTTCCTGTCGCGCGATGATGCCGAATGCTTGGCCATGGTCCGCGAACTGTTGAGCTATCTGCCTTCGAATAATCTGGAAGATCCGCCGCGGCGCGCGTCTGGCGACGCCTGGGATCGCGCGGACACTGCGTTGAACGTGCTGGTTCCCGACGATCCGCTCAAGCCTTATGACATCAAGGACGCGATTCATGCGATTGCCGACGGGGGCGAGTTTTTTGAGGTGCATGAGCACTTCGCAAAAAATCTCGTGGTCGGCTTTGCGCGACTCGACGGGCGGCCGGCTGGTATTGTCGCAAATCAGCCGGCGTTTCTTGCTGGTGTGCTGGACATCAATGCATCGGTGAAAGGCGCTCGGTTCGTACGGTTCTGCGATGCCTTCAATATTCCATTGATCACTTTTGAAGACGTGCCGGGATTTCTTCCGGGCACGCAGCAAGAGTTCGGTGGAATCATCAAGCACGGCGCAAAACTGCTTTTCGCATTTGCCGAAGCGACTGTGCCGAAGATTACGGTGATTACCCGTAAGGCATATGGAGGCGCCTACTGCGTTATGTCGTCGAAACACATCCGAACCGACCTCAATTTCGCCTGGCCGACGGCGGAAATCGCTGTGATGGGCCCGGAAGGGGCAGTGGGAATCGTCTATAAACGCGAGATTGATCGCGCGCCGGAGCTGGAGCGCGACAAGTTGCGCCGCGAGAAGATCGAAGATTTCCGCGAGCGGTTTGCGAATCCGTACGTAGCGGCCGAACGCGGTTATATTGATGCCATCATCGAGCCTTCGCAGACGCGCGCAAAGCTCATCATCGCGCTGCGATCGCTTGAAAATAAGCGAGATACCAACCCCCGCAAGAAGCACGGTAACATCCCGCTTTAACGAGAAGGGATGGACTCTTTGGAGTCGTGCTTAACTATCGGAGCCGTTCGGGCTGGATTTTCAGGGCAAATTTCGATAGCATCACACGGTTTTGCCTTGTTGCCATTATTCAGAACAAGCTCAGGAGAGGGTCATGTCCAAGAACGCGAACAAGCCGAAGACGCTGCCAGATTCGCTCGATGCGCTTATTGAAAAGCATCACTTGCTGAAGCATCCTTTCTATCGCGCGTGGACAGAAGGAAAACTCTCGAAAGAATCGCTGGGCCTTTACGCGAAGCAGTATTACCAACATGTCCGCGCGTTCCCGGAAAACCTGAGGCAATTGGAGTCCCGCACCAACGGCAGCACCCGAAAGCTCGTGAGAGAAAACCTTTCCGAGGAGTTGTACCCGGCAGCGCCTCACCCGGCACTCTGGCGGCAGTTTGCGCGTTCGGTCGGCGTGACGGACAAGGCGCTCGATTCCGCGCAACCGTTGCCGGGGATTGCCGCGCTACTCGATATGTTTGACGAGGTTGCCGCGCAGGGAACTGTGGCTCAAGCGATCGCTGCGTTCTATGTCTATGAAGCGCAGGTGCCGGAAATCGCTACACAGAAACTTTCAGGGCTGCGGCGGTTCTACGACATCTCCGATCCCCAAGCGCTCGCCTATTTCGCCGTGCATGAAGAAGCCGATCTGCGCCACCGCGCTGCCTGGCGCGAATGGCTTGCCAACCAGACGGACGTGGATGAGGTAGCCGTCCTGTGCGCGGCCGAGCGCGGGCTAAAAGCGTTGTGGGGCGCGCTGGACGCCGTGTATCCCGAAGGATGTGCAGCGAAGAATTAGTTCGCAGCCATCTGCCCCCTGGAAGATCAGGCCTTTCTCGAAGTCGGAGATTCAGTTTCCGGTGTCAACACTGTTACACCGCGCTGCCCGCCGACAAACACCTGCGAAGCAAATCCAAGAAAGAGTCCATGTTCCACCGTGCCGACTACATGGTCCAGGTGATGCGCGACTTCCTTAGGCGCCCGCATCGGACCGTATGCGCAATCTACAATGTAATTGCCGCCGTCGGTGACATAAGGCTTCTTTTCCGCGCTGAGCCGTAATGTGGGGTTTGCACCGAGCTGCCGCAATTTTCGCTCAGTCGCCTGCCAGCCAAACGGCACAACCTCGACCGGGACGGAGAAATGCGTGCCGAGGTGCTCGACCAGCTTTGTCTCATCGGCGACAACGGCCATGCGCTTGCTTGCAGCCGCAACGATTTTTTCGCGCAGCAGCGCGCCGCCATGGCCCTTGATGAGATACAGAGAGCCGCGCTCTACCTCATCAGCGCCATCGATGGTGAGATCAATTTCTGTGTGCTCGGCCAGTGACGCCAGCGGAATCCTCAGACCGCGCGCCTGCTCGGCGGTGCGCTCCGACGTGGGGATTGCCACGATGCGCAAACCTTCTTGAGCAATGCGCCGACCAAGCTCGCTGACCACAAATGCCGCGGTCGAGCCGGTACCGAGGCCGACAATCATCCCGGTTTCTACCAGTTTCGCGGCTGCTTCAGCGGCAGCTTTCTTCCACTGATTCTGTTTGGATACGTCCATCTTCTCGCCCATATTCTTCACATTCGGGCCGCGGGCATCATAGCTGCTCGGCAGCAGGTTGCCAACTCTTCGAGCTAACTCGCTGGCCAGCGACCCGCAGGATACAGCCGCGTACCGGACCGGCATGTTAGAATTTCACGTTAGAGCGCTGCTACCAAATGTTTCGAAAAATCCTAATTGCTAATCGCGGCGAGATTGCCGTCCGCATTGTGCGCGCCTGCCGGGATATCGGCGTGCGCGCCGTGGCCGTCTATAGTGATGCCGACCGTGCTTCGCTGCACGTCCAGCTTGCTGACGAAGCGTATCCACTCGGCCCGTCACCATCGCGAGAAAGCTATCTGGTGATTGAAAAAATCATCGGGGTCGCGCGGTATGCAGGGTGCGACGCGATTCATCCAGGATATGGATTCCTGGCTGAAAATCCGGCGCTGGCCCGTGCCTGCGCCGACGCTGGCGTCACTTTCATTGGGCCATCGCCGAAAGCGATGGAGCAGCTCGGGTCGAAAACAGCCGCGCGGCATTTGGCGCGTGACGTCGGCGTGGCCACAGTTCCCGGGACGCTCGACCCGATCGAACGAAGCGAGGATCTGCGAAAGGCTGCGCAGAGCGTAGGTTTTCCCCTTGTCCTGAAGGCGGTTGCGGGCGGCGGCGGGAAAGGGATGCGCCTGGTGGAACGGGAAGCGGAGCTCGACGCCTCTTGGCGCGACGCCTCCTCCGAAGCACGAAACGCGTTTGGCGACGAGCGGCTGTACCTCGAGAAATATCTTCTCCGGCCCAGACACATTGAGATTCAAGTATTGGGCGACCAGCACGGCCATATCATTCACCTCGGCGAGCGCGAATGCTCGGTGCAGCGGCGCCACCAGAAAGTGATCGAAGAATCACCCTCGCCGATCATGACTCCGGAATTGCGCCATGCAATGGGCGAGGCAGCGCTGAAGTTGGCGCGCGCCGGGCTCTACACGAATGCCGGGACCGTGGAGTTTCTGGTGGATTCGGAGCGCAATTTCTATTTCCTGGAAATGAACACGCGGCTTCAGGTGGAGCATCCGGTGACGGAAATGGTGACTTCACTCGACCTAGTGAAGCTGCAAATCCGCATTGCCGAAGGAGAGCCGCTGCCGTTGGCGCAGAAAGACGTGGCGTTGCGCGGGCACGCCATCGAGTGCCGCATTTACGCAGAAGACCCGGACAACAATTTTCTCCCTTCACCTGGAAAAATCCTGGAGCGGCGTGTACCGAGCGGCCCCGGCATTCGTCTCGACGACGGAGTCTATACCGGATGGACGGTGCCGAATGAATACGATCCCATGCTCGGGAAATTGATCTCCTTGGGCAACGACCGCGAGGAGGCCATTGCTCGTCTGCGGCGCGCGCTGGACGAATATTACGCATGCGGGATCAAGACAAACGTCTCGCTGTTCCGCCGCATTCTCACCACGCAGGATTTTCAAACCGGCGCAATCTACACGAGCTGGCTGGATGATTTCTTGCGGAACGAGAAGCAAACTGGGCACGAAGAGAGTACTCCGCCCCGGGGTGAGGGCGGCGCTTCACAAGCTGTTGAGGATGCCGCAATTTTCGCCGCTGCGCTCTGGAGCCTGTCGCAAAACGGCGCGTCCGGCAAGATGGCTGGAAATATCTCCGCAGCGCTGGACTCGCGCTGGAAACTCGAAGGACGGCGGGAGCAACTGGATCGCGAACCCGAGCGATAGCGCTCCGCTCGAACGGCTGAGACGGACACACAAGTCATGAAACTCGCCATCGAACTTGGAGGCAAACAGCATGTTGTTGAACTGGTGCGCGCGGGCGAACGCTTGCGCTGCAATCTGGATGGGAAGGCGCTTGAGGCCGATGCGGTCGAATTGGCTCATGGGGTTTACTCCATTTTGATGGGCGGAGAATCGCTTGAGGTGCGTGTGGAGCCTCGATCAAAGGCAGGCGTCAGTGGCCTGCGCGTGGTTGTTGGAAGCCGGGAATTCTCGGCCGACGTTCGCGACGCGCGCCAGTGGCGGCGCCGTCGCGGTGCAGCGGCGGAAGCCGAAGGGCGGCAGCAGGTGCTCGCGCCGATGCCAGGAAAAATCATCCGTGTGCTGGTGAAGGCGGGTGATTCAGTCGAAATGAAGCAAGGGTTGGCGGTGGTCGAAGCAATGAAAATGCAAAACGAGATCCGCTCACCAAAATCCGGGGTGATCGAGCGCATCATGGTCACAGAAGGACAAACAGTGAACACCGGCGAAGTCCTCGCGATTATTGCCTAGGCGGTCCTGCCAGATTCGCAAGCCAGGGGCGTTTACCATTAGGGGCATCTGCATCATTCGCTTCTTCCCACCCTTCATGGCACCTGCCAGAATGCCAGTCAGATTCGCAAGTGCCTGATTCCCAGAATTCGGAAGATGTCGTTGGAGGGTAGGAATGCACTCAGCGTCCACTTATTTGTTGGTCTCTTTCTGGATCATCGCGGGGATTCTCTTGCTGCTGTGGGGGATGCCGTGTGCGATCTTGGCCAACCGGGGTGAAAAGCAAGGACTCAGGTTCTTGACGATTTTCCTTATTTCGTTCTTCCTTAGCCCAATTGCCGGGCTATTGTTCCTATCCGCTGCGCGGTCAAATCGAACTGCCCGCGTTCTGAGTGAAACTGTTAGCCGTAGCTAATTCCTTTGACTCTGCCCAAGCGTTGGTAACACCGCATTGACAATGGCTCTCCTCATTTTCATTTCCTAAAATGTCGCTTCCGGGCGATTGATTTACTTCGAAGAGGGGAGTTTCCCCGCCGATTCGATGATCTGGCGAGCGAGATAATTTGTAACGTGCGATTCGTCGCGCGCTTCGACCAGATAGGCGGAGCGGAGTAATTGTTCTTTGCGATTCCGCAGCATGTCGCGAATGGATGTCTGCACTTGAGGGTCGGTGATCTCCCGCTGGCCGGCGGGCTCCTTGGCGATGAGTTTCAGGATTCGATAACCGCCCTTGGTGACGGCAATCGGCTGGGTGACTTCGCCCGCCTTCATCGCCAGCACGGTTTTCTTCAGTATCGGATCGGATTGATTGAGCGCCGATTCGGGGACGAAGCCGATATCGCCGCCGGTTGATGCAGTGGAATCCTCCGAATAGTCCATGCTGAGTTGCGCGAAATCCGCGCCGCTGTTGATTTTCTGCTCCAGCAATGCGGCCTTCCGTTTTGCATCCGCCTCGCTGGTTGCTTTGTCGTTTTTTCGATTATGGACTGTGGGATCGGGATGCGGCGTAATCACAATCTGGGCGATGTGGAACTGCGGCTCGGCCACGTTGAACTGAGCGCGATTCCTATTATAGAAATCAGTGATGTCCTGATCCGTGATGGCGATCTTTGCGATGACTTCACGGTTCAGCAGCTTCTGAACCGAGAGCTGTCGCCGGATGTCGGTTTTCAGGTCGTCCACGGTGAGCCCGCTGTCCTTCAGCTTCTTTTGGAACTCTTCCTCGGTGTAGGGGCTCTTGGACTCGGTGAACTTGTCTTCCACTTCCGCGTCGCTCGCGATCAGATTCATCTTGGTGGCGCGCTCGAGCATGATTTCGTTGTTGACCAGCTCGTCGAGGATGCTCAGTTTGAGCGAGAGAGCCTCCTCCTGGGAAGGCTCCGGCGCCTCGGCATTTACACGGGTGCGGTAATACTTCTCCACCTCGGCGCGTGCAATCTGCTTGCCGTTGACCACCGCCCAGACATCCGGCCCGGGCGCAGCCTCCTTCTTGCACGACGCTGCCAGTGCGCATGCTGCTAGCGCTGCGATTACCAGGATTGTGCGCTTCAACAGGGGCTCCTTCCGAGAGGAACGCGGCTCAAGCGGCCTTTTTTACGCGGCCGGAGCGAATGCAAGCGGTGCAGACGCGCACGTGCTTGCGCACGCCGTCAATTACAGCCTTCACCCGGCGCAGATTTGGATTCCACCGGCGCCGACGGACATTGTGGGCGTGGCTGATGGTATTCCCGAAGCTCGGCTTCTTGCCGCAAATTTCACATACGAGTGCCATCGATACATTGCTCCCCACTGAAAATTTTGAAAGGATACGAATTTTCATGCTACCAGAGATTGCGCCTCGCTGGAAGCTATTTGGCTGCTTCAGCATCTCTCACGGTGGTTTTGCTGTCCAACGGGGTGAGACAACGTTCGTAAAGAAATCAGCCCTAGGGTTAACCGGGAGAGCGCATATTTTGCAAGGCTGGTTCACGTCAAAGCCCGGTCGAAAATGAAGACATTGGCCTTTGCAGAGGGTGAGAGATGGTCCGCAATTCAAATCATACGATTGAGATAGAAGATGAACCAATTCCATGGATATATTTTAGAATATGCTGTCACCATAAGTAGGCGTTTAGCTCAGCTGCGAGAGCACCTGCTTTGCAAGTAAGCAGCCTACATCACACTAGTGCCGCATCTGGCGTCGCTTACGCGGAAACATTCGGTGCAACCACCCTCTTGAATTGGACTGAAGCTGGACCGAGCGTCGTCCTCACATCTTCGGGGCTACACCGTCGTGTGCGCTTCGTCGAAATGTCCACGTGGCACTCAAATCTGCAACCTTGTCGCCGAACTTTTGAGAAAGACCGGCGATGGGCGCGCAAACCCAGCGAAGTTGATCGCCCGAACCGTTTTTCTAAGTTGCATTCCGAGTCTTATTGGATCTTCTTCGAGACACGAGCGATCAACTCGTCCAATCTCGATAACAAGAGCTTTAGGACGGGAGACTCGTTCGACTTCTTGTAGCCGAGGACCAGCTCGACAGTCGGCGTTTCTCCCTTGAGAGGACGACTCGTTATCAACGAAGGGAGAAAGTTCTGTGCGTAAGCAGGTAACAGCCCTACGCCGCGCGTCGACGCTATTAAGGACATTCCCATGGTGACATGGTCCGCCTCGTGAGCTGGCGTGATTTTGATTCCGGACCGCTTCAGGTAATTGCCGATCACCTTACGCAGCACAGGAGCCGTGTGTGACACGGTCACGAACGTCTCGCCCACGAGATCATGAGGACTAATGGCTTTAAGCGCAGCGAGACGATGGTCGCTAGGCAAGACCACCACCAAGGCCTCCTTGACGAGAAGGCGGAACGCCAAGTCTGGCGCGCCTTGTTCTCGTCGAAGAAAAGCGGCATCGATTTTTCCTTTGGAAAGTCCGTCCGCAAGCAGAGGCGAGTATTGACTCGATATCATCACGTCGATGTTAGGCAGCTCGCCGCGCAAAATCCGCAAGGCTTCGGGCATCCACGTCAATTCGTGTCCGGTCAGAAAGCCCATCGAGAAGCATGGCTTAGAGGAATGAGAAATCCGGCGTGCAGCTTCGGTTGCCGCTTCGACCTGCGATAGCACTGAGCGGGCGTGATCGAGAAAGGCTCGACCCGCCGGTGTCAGCTCGATGCCGCGAGCGGTGCGCGTCAGGAGTTGTGCACCCACCTCGTCCTCAAGATCTCGAATCTGCCGGCTGAGTGAAGGTTGCGATGTGTGCAGCTTTTGCTCTGCCGCCACTGTGAGACTTCCCGCCTCGGCGACCGCAACGAAATAGCGAAGATGCCGTAATTCCATTCCTCCTCCCATGCCTGTGAAGCATCGCTCCGAGCTTAACAAAGTATCTCTCGAAGATGGGGCGGGAAGTTACCGAAGGCATCTGATGGGGTGTACGTGGCGACCAAGGTTTCGCTGAACCTGGGAGTTCGGCGTGGCTGAGCGTAAAAGGAGAAGGACAATGACAAAGAAATTGGAAGGAAAGATCGCACTCGTGACGGGCGGCTCGCGCGGCATTGGTGCCGCAATCGCAAAGCGTCTGGCCGCGGACGGAGCGAACGTGGCCATCACATACACCAAAGGCAGCGATGCGGCCGCGTCGGTCGTCAAGGAGATCGAACGTGCTGGCCGAAAGGCGATCGCCATTCAGGCGGACGCCACGGAGGCCGGCGCCGTCGAAGCGGCGGTCGAAAAGACCGTGGCGACCTTCGGCCGGATTGACGTTCTTGTGAACAATGCCGGCACGGCCATTCCAAAAACGTTCGAGGAGACGACCCTGGAAGAGATGGATCGCGTGATCGATATCAACGTCCGCGGCGTCTTCGTCGCGACGCAGACGGCACTGAAGCACATGAAGAACGGCGGCCGCATCATCATGATCGGCTCGTCCGTGGGCGAGCGTGACCTGGTGCCCGGCCTGGTGCCCTACTCGGCCACAAAGGGAGCGGTCAAGATGTTCACGCAAGGGTTGTCCAGAGAGGTCGGGTCCCGGGGGATTACCGTCAACAACGTGCAGCCGGGTCCGATCGACACCGATTTGAATCCTGCCGCGGGCGATTGGGCGGTACCGCAGAAGGCCGCCACAGCACTCAACCGCTTTGGCCGTGTTGATGAGGTCGCTGCACTGGTGGCGTTCGTAGCCGGTCCGGAGTCATCGTACATTACCGGGGCAAATCTTACTGTGGATGGCGGAATGAATGCTTAACCGCAGGTTGAAACGACGATAAAGCGGGAACGGACATCTCGGCAGGGTAACTCTGCAGGACAGGGAAGGCTGGCTCGATTGCGCGAAGCGCGGGGATGATTAACATGCAAGTACAAATCAAATAGAGGAAGGTGTCCAATGGCCAACGTGGTGAAGAAACACAGCATCTCTTCCGAGCTAGCGCAGAAAATGGTTGATAAAGCGATGGCAAAAGCCAGAGAACTTGGCGTTAGCGAGAACGTAGCGATTCTCGATGATGGCGGCAATCTCAAGGCTTTTAGCCGGATGGGTGGGGCCCCGCTCCCGACCATCGAGATGGCGCAGAATAAAGCCTATACAGCTCTGTTAGGCGTCTCCACGCAGGACTTTTTCAACTTTATCCAAGGTGACCCTTCGCTTTTGGCCGGCATCCCGACGCTTTCGCGTGTGGCTGCGTGGGGAGGAGGGTTTCCCATTAAGGTGGACGGAGAACTTGTCGGGGCGATCGGGGTGAGCGGGGCGCCCACGGTGCAGAACGACGTCGATTGCGCGAGAGCAGCTTTAGCGCTCGTATCCGATGCGGCGTCTGCTGGACAGAATCGGTAACGCGAGTCGGCGCAGTGCGTCGTGAATCTAGAGAGGGGGGAGGTCTACATCATGGCCACGCTTCAGGGCAAAACAGCGCTAGTGACAGGCGCATCACGCGGAATTGGGCGTGCCACTGCATCCGCACTTGCTAACGCCGGTGCGCATATCCTTGTCCATTACGGTCGTTCCGCGCAGGATGCTGAATCTCTCGTCGCCGGCATCCGCTCCAGCGGGGGACGCGCCGATGCGGTTAGGGCGGACTTGGGCACTCCAGATGGACCAACATTGCTGGCGAAGGAAGTTCGCTCGATCGTCGGCGAGCGTTTGGACGTCCTGGTCTCCAACGCCGGAATCACAAAAGCTGCAACGATTAAAGATCATACGGTAGAGGACTTTGACAACCTGTTTGCCACGAATGTTCGAAGTCCGTTTTTTCTGGTGCAGCAGCTCCTGCCCATCCTTGGTGAAGGCTCTAACATCATCGTGATCTCTTCTCTCGGAGCCCGGGCCGTGGTTGGCACGCCCGATTTGGACAAGCCTTCGCTTCTCGCTTACACCGCGACAAAAGGTGCGATAGAGACGCTTGTCAAGAACTGGGCGGCCATTCTCGGGCCCAGGGGGATCCGTGTAAACGCAGTCGCGCCAGGCGTGATCGACACGGATATGTCGAATTTCGCCAAGACCGAGGCAGGGCGAAACGTAGTGCTTGGAATGCAGGCATTGAAGCGCATCGGCAAGCCGGAAGATGTTGCGGATGTCGTCGCGTTTCTGGCCTCCGACGCGGCCCGCTGGATCACGGGAGCCAGTATCCCGGTCGACGGCGGCTCGAAGCTCTGAGATGTTTTGCGATCTACTCGGCGCAAGAGGAATCCGATGAAGACGACAGCAGAAGAGAACAACAAGAAGATTGTCCTGGAAGCCTTCGACACGCTGTTCAACAAGCGCGACTACGCTGCGGCTGAGAAGTTTTGGTCCCCACGTTACATCCAACACAGTGCTCATATCGCGCCTGGTCGCGAGGGCCTGTTCAATCTCATCAAAAGTCTTCCGGCAACGCTCAAATACGAGCCAGGAACGATCGTGGCCGAGCGAGATTTCGTAATCGTCCATGGACGATTCTCGGGCTTCGGTCAGCCCGTGAACTGGATTGGGGCGGACATCGTTCGCATCAAGGATGGCGTCCTGGTCGAACATTGGGATGTGATCCAAGACGAGGCAACACAAGAACAATCAAAGAGTGGTCAGCCAATGTTCGGCAGCACGTTCGCGAGCTATCCGAGTGCCCGATAAAGAACAGATACGTCGCATTGACTTAGAGGAGGTTGAACCGGATGAGAGCGGACATTGTAGCGGGCGCAGTGTTCCCCGATTATGAGCTTACCGATCACACGGGCAAACGCCGCAAACTTTCAGACCTACAGGGAGCAGATCCCATGGTCCTGGTGCTCAGCCGGGGAGGATACTGCCCGAAGGATCGGCGACAGGCCGAGGGCTTGGTCCAACTTCACCACGAGATGGAAGTCGGTTACTCCCGCCTCGTTACCATCAGTACAGACAACATGATTCTGACGAATGAGTACCGCACCGGCGTCGGCGGCCTGTAGCCCCCTGGTTCCACCAATCTCGGTTTCACAGCCGATGGCTGTGATGTAAACTCTCTCATTCGCCGTGGTACAAAAACTCGGTCCGATCAACATGACGTTTATCTGACGGTCGCAGCTTATTGGATACACTCACTGTTTCCAGCCGCCACCCAAAGCTTGATAGAGTTGAACCAGCGCTTGGAGCTCATTGAACTGGGCCTGAGCGAGGGTGAGCTCATCAGAAAAGTAGTTCGTTTCGTTCGTCAACACTTCCAAGTAATCCGTCGCCCCGGCATTGAAACGCTGCTCTGAGAGCTGCGCTGCGTCCCGAGCTGCTTCCGTGAGCTTTTCTTCCTGAACTCGAAACTCGCGATTTTTGCGATAGGCCACGAGCGCATCGGAAACATCCCGAAATGCTCCCTGGATGGCCTGCTGGTAGGTCAAGAGCATTTCCTGGTGCTGTGCTTCCGCGAGGCGGACATTTGATTTAAGTCTGCCGCCTTCAAAGATCGGCTGCACGAACGATCCGCCGAAGCTCCAAATTCCGGCAGGCCCGGTGAAGAGATTCGAGAGCGCGGAACTCTGATATCCACCCGATCCGGTCAACGAGATCTGCGGGAAGTAGGCGGCCCTGGCCACACCAATCTGCGCATTGGCGGCAACGAGGTTCTCTTCTGCTTCTCGCACGTCCGGGCGGCGCTCCAATAACTCCGAAGGAAGTCCTGCGGGAACCTCGGGAGCGTGCGGTTGTTCCGTGAGTTTCATCCCGCGCGGAATGGCGCCGGGATTATTCCCAAGGAGAATGCTCAACGCGTTTTCCTGCTGCTCGATTTCCCTCTCCAGGTTCGGAACTTGAGCTGCTGCGGTATAGACCAACTGTTCCGCCTGGCGTTGGTCCAGCATGGTGTCGATTCCATGCTCCGTGCGCATGGCTGTGAGTTTCAGGGATTCCGAACGAGAAGCCAGGGTGCGTTTCGAGATTTCCAGCTCGAGATCAAGTTCGCGAAGCTGAAAATAGCCGCTGGCAACATTCGCGATCAGGGAGGAAATTACTGCTCGCTGAGCCCACTCCTGAGCGAGCAACCTGGCTCTCTGTGCTTCCGTAGCTCGCCGATACCTTCCCCAGAAGTCGAGGTTCCACGATGCGGATACGTTTAACTGCCCCTGCGTAAGCTCGAATGCCGGGATTGGACCGGATGCCGAGTTACGCTGGCTGTTGATGCCTCCTCCCGCGCTCAGCGTGGGAAATTGGTCTGCGCGCGTAATCCCGAGTTGAGCCCGAGCCTCTTGGACGCGCGCCGCAGCAATGCGCACATCGTAGTTGTTCCCGAGCGCCGTCCGGATCAGACCCTGGAGCTCCTGGTCCTGGAAAACTTTCACCCATTCTTCATCGCCCAGTGCAGGATCTCTTTTCGGCGTCTGGGTGTCCGCTTGGACGTCCATCTGCCCTCGATACGAAGTTGGCACACTCGCGTCTGGCCTTTTGTAATTTGGCCCGACTGCGCAACCGGCGAACCCAACCACGATCGCGCAAATACTCAAGAGCGAAAGCCGGTTGGGACGAGAAATACGGGAATGTTGAGGCATCGTAATGCTAGTCTCCTATTCCAGGTTCCGCCGCCGGGCCGTACCCTGGAATCGATAGCTCGGGGCGGGCCGCCCGGAAGAACGAGAAGCGATCCAGGACTTTTTCTTGGAATTCTTCCAAGTAGAGATAGATGGCGGGAGTGATGTACAGCGTGATGAGTTGTGAGACGACCAAGCCGCCGATGACCACCAAGCCGAGCGGCCGGCGAGAAGCGCCGTCTGCGCCGAAACCGAGCGCGATGGGCAGTGCCCCGAGAAGCGCAGCCATTGTCGTCATCATGATGGGGCGAAAGCGTTCGATGCTGGCGTCATGAATCGCTTGATCGTCTTTAACGCCGTGCTCGACCCGCTGTTGCGCGAAATCCACGATCATGATCCCGTTCTTCTTCACGATTCCCATCAGCATGAACATGCCGATATACGCATAGAGCGAGGCTTCCGATCCGAATAACCACAGCGTCAGCAATCCGCCGAAGAGAGCCACGGGAAGCGACGAGAGCACGGTGATCGGGTGCAGGTAACTTTCATAAAGAATCGCGAGAATGACGTACATGACGAAGAAGGCCACCAACATCAGGACCGCGAGGCTTGAAACTGTGTTGCGAAAGGTCAAAGCCTCCCCTTGAAGACTTCCCCGGACTTCCGGCGGCAGGATTTGCCGCGCCGAATCTTCCACAAACTGCGTGGCCTGGCCGATTGTGTAACCGGGCTTGAGGTTGAAAAAGAGTGTGACGCTCGTGAACTGGTTGATGTGATTGACCGCTTGCGGCCCGACCAACGTATGCCAAGTCGTAAGAGCGTTAAGAGGAACAAGCCGCGCCCCGTCGTCGCTCTTGATGTAAAGCCGATTCAAGTCCTCTGGTGCGCTACGCCCATTGTCCTGGACTTCCAATATCACCTGGTACTGATCCGTGGGCTTCTTGATCAGGTAGCTGTAATTTTGCGAGTAAGCGTTGTGCAGCAATCCGAGGATACGGCTCTCTGACACACC
>Ga0207107_1006_pt1 | contig 59528 bp, 51 predicted proteins | sample Alteio_BWMinHeat_75_FD_153555 | JGI IMG/M metagenome (GOLD analysis project Ga0207107, IMG submission 153555) | Enriched cells from forest soil in Barre Woods Harvard Forest LTER site, Petersham, Massachusetts, United States -... | ecosystem: Environmental > Terrestrial > Soil > Temperate forest >... | reverse complement strand
TGCCGCGCGGCCAGAAATTCAGCACCATGAGCAGCGAGGCAATCAATCCTGCCCAGCAGATGGCGAGCAACATGTGATTGTTCGCGTTGAACCACAGGAGCGTGGGAGCAAACCAAAATCGCTGCGAATGGATCGCGCCGGAAACGGCTTGCAAATAATCGCCGGCGGGGAGAATTCCAGTGGGGCCGATGAGTCCGGTGATTTGAAATACGAGCGAGTGGAAGGCGGAGAAATAGATCAGGCCGAGGGCGCGGAGGAAAATCCAGCGCGGCCAGAGGTGGCCGGGGCGGCTTTCGGTTGCGGACTCGGGTCCGACGAGCCAGTTGACAATCGAGGACAGCAGCGCGCTCATACCGCTGCGATTATACCGATGAAGCGAAAAGGCTGCCGCACGAGAGGCATCGCGGGGCTACTTTCCATACCTGTGCGGGCAAAAGATGGAAGCAAACATGGGAGTGAATGATGCCGGCTATGGGGGAAGTGAAATTGAGCGAGCGACCCAAACTATTTTGAGGGGGCGAAAGCGTGGCGAAACCTGGAGCGGACACGCGGGCAAACAAGTTTTTTGCGCAGGATACGGAAAATCCGAGCCAAGAAAAGCCCTAATCTGCGGTATCATCTAGCCACGTCGTCCCATTAGCTCCCAGGAATTTCCTAGAGGTGAGGTGTGCGCTTGGTGTCAACAAGAAGGTTATGCCTGCCCATTTTCTGCGTTTGCGCGATTTTGGTCCTTGGCAGCTGCTCTTCCTCCGGCACTGGCGCGCCCACTCTGCAATCTCTTTCCGTCACAACTGCAAATCTGAGCATTGCGAAGGGAGTGACGACACAATTCACGGCGACAGGGACGTTCAGCGACGGGTCGACACGAGACCTGACCGGTTCGGTCACCTGGACCTCGTCAAATACGGGCATTGTGACGATCACCGCCGGCGGGCTGGCCACGGGGGTTGCAGCGGGGACCGCGACGATTCAAGCCGTCTCCGGCGCGATCAACAAATCTGTGACGATGCAGGTGACTGCGGCCGCGCTAGTTTCGATCGCGGTAACACCTGCAAATCAGACCATCGCGAAGGGGTTGACGCAACAATTCATCGCGACTGGAACTTTCGCGGATAACAGCACGCAAATCATCACCAGCAGTGTGGCTTGGAGTTCGCTCAATACCGGCTTCGCTACGATCACGGCAGGCGGGCTGGCGACAGGAGTCGGCGTGGGCACGGCAACCATCCAAGCGTCCCAGGGATCCATCCACGGATCGACAAGTTTGATTGTCGGCGCTGCCGCGCTGGTTTCGATTGCCGTGACGCCTGCAAATCCCACTGTTGCGGGAGGACTGACGAAGCAATTCACCGCGACGGGCACATTTACTGACAGCGGCACACAGAATCTGACAAGCTCGGTAACGTGGAGTTCAGGCGATTCGACCGTTGCGACCATCAGTAACATAGCGGGCACTAATGGGCTGGCGACCACTGTGGGTAATGGCTCGACCACGATTCAAGCGCAGCAAGGGGCCGTGTCGGGATCCACGCTCTTGACGGTGAGTACCGTATCCCTAGCGGTGCTGGTAGTCAGCCCGCAGAATCCTGCGATTACGGATGGTGGCGCGACGCAGACGTTTACTGCCACGGGTCATTTCAGCGACGGCAGCACGCAGAATCTGACGGCGAGCGCCACCTGGACATCCACAAATACGAATGTGGCGACGATGAGCGGAGCCGTGGCGACGAGCCAGGCACTGACGGGCAGCGCGACGGCGGGTTTCACTTCGATTCGAGCGACGGTGGGAAGCACGACGGGCGCGGCGATACTGAGCGTCACGAAGCAAGGTGGCAACGGGTTCGCAGGGGTGTTCACGCAGCACAACGACATCGCGCGCACCGGACTGAATGCGAACGAAGCGATACTCACGCCGACCAATGTTAAGACTGGAACGTTTGGCAAGAAATTTTCTTCGCCGGTGGACGCAGCGATTTACGCGCAGCCGCTCTATGTGCCGAACGTCAGCATCGGCGGCGGGACGCACAATGTGGTGTACGTGGTAACCGAGGGCGACAGCGCCTATGCTTTCGACGCCGATACGGGAGCCCAATATTGGCATGCGAACCTGATTGACACGGCGCACGGCGCGGCATCGGGTGCGACGGTGGTGAGCAGCGGCGGCGTACTGGGCTGCAATGATCTGCAGCCAAAGATCGGGATCACCAGTACGCCCGTGATCGATCCGAGCAGCGGCACCATGTACGTGGAGGCTAAATCGGCGGAGAGCGGCACTTTTGTTCACCGTCTGCACACGATCGATATCACCACGGGCAATGAAAAGCCGGGCGGCCCGGTGAGGATTGCCGGCACGGCTCAGATTCCCGGCGGCGGTACCGTCACCTTCAATGATTTGAAGCAACTGAACCGGCCAGGACTGCTGTGGCTGAACGGGATGATTTACCTGGCCTACGCATCGCACTGCGACTACACGCCATACTTTGGATGGGTATTTGCATACGATGCGACGACCCTTTCGCAGAAGGCCGTGTGGAACTCGACGCCAACGTCGGCGGTGACCGGCGGCCTGGGAGGCGTCTGGATGTCGGGCGCGGGACTGGCTGCGGACTCTGGTGGGAATATTTTTCTTTCCACCGGGAATGGACTATTCGATACAGCAAATGTGCCCGCAACACAATTGGGGGACAGCGACGTGAAACTGCTTTTCAATGGGACAACAGCGCTCTCCCTGATGGATTACTTCACGCCGTTCAACCAACTCACCCTGGAGAATAACGACGTGGACCTGGGATCGGGCGGAGTCCTCTTACTTCCCAATCAGCCCGGCACTCACACACATGAACTCGTGCAAGTGGGTAAACAGGGGACCATTCAGCTGATTGACAGAGATCAGATGACGCTAAACAACCTGCATTACTGCCCACCGAGCTGCAGCAACCAGGATCCGCAAATTGTGCAGGAATTGATAGGCGCGGTCGGCGGGATATTCAGCATGCCGGCATACTGGAATGGGAATGTGTATTTCTGCGGGATTGGAGACTTTCTGGTCTCGTTCGCGCTGAATAGCAGCGGAATGCTTGGTACGAGTCCGAGCCATAAATCGACCCACGTGTTCCAATTTCCGGGCGCCACTCCGTCCGTTTCAGCGAACGGGACGACGAACGCAATCGTGTGGGCCATGGACACGAGCAATAACGGGACGGACGGCACTTCCTTGCTGGCCGCGGTGCTCTACGCCTACGATGCCACGAACTTGAACGAGCTATACAATTCGTCGGTGGCGGCCGGCGATGCGGCGGGCGGTGCGGTAAAGTTTACTGTGCCGACGATCGCGAACGGCAAGGTGTACATAGGCACGGCGGCGGAGCTGGATGTTTACGGGCCGTTACCTTAGCCCGGCACCACCGCAAAGAAAGTCCTGGCAAAAGCTGTGAGCTCGACTCCGCACAGATGGGCGCGAGAGAGGAAAGCATCCGCTGAATGGCTGCAATCGCGAAAACAGATTCCGACATTTCCATGCGGCGGTCGTGGTTGCGTCCTCGCGATGTGGTAGGCTTCGTCGAACACCGAGCCGACTATAAGGCCCCCGTTGCCGCAGCCCCCCGTGCGCCGCTTTTGCAGAAGCCGGCAAGCACTGCATCAATACAGATGCCAGTCGTGTCGCTCCGATCTTGACCCTCTCATCGCGATGGCTCATTTGTGTTGGGTCTGTTGCTCGCTAATCCCCGGTCCCGATTGTCGATTCTGATTGCGACCGGCAGTGGCTGGGAAGCGCCTAAGGGAACGCTGAAGAGCTCGGACTGTATTCAGAACTTTGGGTACCCGGCGGAGAACGGTAACAGTTGGGTTTCTCATTTCTAGAATCTGAACAGGAACTTCCTCAATCTTGATTCCAAGCCGCCAAGCCAAGAGGACTATTTCTGTCTGGAAAACCTCGTCCGAAGTAATCGCAATTTCGCACAGTCTCTTAGCGACCGGCGTCTCGATACTCTTGAGACCGTGAGTATCACTTCCCGGGTATCCGACTAAAAGACGGAGAAACACGTAATTATAGAGTGCCGTCAGAATGCGCCGCTTGAGCGGGCGACGGTCTGCCGATTGAGGATGTCGCTTGGAACCCACAACGAGTTGCGCCCGATTTGCATGGAAGATAGCGATTGAGGCAGAGACGAACCGGGGGTCTAGGAAATCGCATTCCAGAATGGAAACATGCGTCCCCCGGCTCGCCCCATGCCCCCTCTTCTGCCTAAGGGAGCATCTCTGATCTTGGTACCTGTGGCTCCCTCAAGACGCGGTCCGAGGTTTGACCGCTAATCAGAGAACGCTGTGCATCACGCACGATCCAACACGACCGCCAACTTCAAGGCGCCCGATGCGCCGCATAATGTAGAAGTAAATGAGTTTCTGTCCAAGCAAAAGATTCTAGCCTCCATTTGCCATCCGATGCGGTCGCATCCTGAGTTCTTAGGGTCGGCCCTGAGTGCTGAGATCGTACAAATAGACGGAGGCACCAAACGCCCGGAAGCCATCTAGTCTTCTCCCGACGCGGTCCAAATAGTCCAAGAACAGCAGCTCCTCATCCACTCCGCCCGCACGATAGACGTGCGAAAAAAGGATCCAAACCCTCCACTCGCCGCGGAGCCTATCCAAATCCTCTCGATAAGAGCTCCAGTTTTGCCTCGAGTCTACACCAGTGATCTGGTTCATCTGACCGATAAGCCCTCGTCGCTTGTAGTACTCGAATGACGGCGCAGACGAATAATAGACGTAAGGAATGTCTCCTTCCGAGCGATGTTTCTCAAGGTACTCGATGACCGGTCTGATTTCTTCGACACTCTGAGGCTTGAAAAGGTGCCGAGTCGCATCCATCAGGGGATATAGGAACAAAAAACCAATCAGCAACGCGCTCAGCCAGGGAAGCGCAGCAGCGAGTGCTGCCGTCGTCACAATTTGATCTCGAGTAGAAGCTCCCGCCGCAGCGGATTTAGATACTGTTTTTCAGGAATTGTGCACAGAGTCGCTCGATAAAATCGGATAGTGGAAGCCCTTTTGAGTTGCGGATCCTTCAGGACATAAATCTGCCATAACCCACTTAGTCGGTCGCCGTTTTCGCCTGGTCTCTGAAGCCGGAGCAGAGATTCGAGCATGCCGCGTAGTCGTTGCTCCGCGAAGGCTTGCTTGAGGGGACTTGTGTCGGTGGGAATGATTTCACCGTCTGGAGCGAGCGCCACGATTTCCATTGAAGTAATTTCGTCATTCGCCACATACGCGAATGACGGATAAGAAGCGAAAGGCCAACCGGCCACGATATTTCGCATTCCGGTATAAACATTCGCTGCGACTAACAAGATACCCGCTGCCGCAACAAGTTTCCAATCAGAGTTGGGATTCCTGACAGCGTTAGGATATAAACTGTCTTTTTGCTCCGCCAGACTGCAAGAGCGCGAATGCTTCACGCGGCGGTACACTTTGTTTGCGATGCCGACGGCGGGAGGCAAGAAAAACACAGGCACCAGCGGCCAAAGAATCGGGCTTCGAATTGCCATGGAGCGATATGCCACAACTCCGCGGTATTCTCTTCCGTCCGTTATCGCACGGATGTCTTGTAGCAAGTTTGACCGGTCAATGCCTGCTAGTTTCGTGAGACCCAAACTGAGATCTTTACGCGCATCGACATACATGATGCAGTCGAGGACATCCATGGTGCGAATGGCGGCAATCGCGCGCCGGCAAACGCGACAGTCTCCATCATAAAAAACGGTCAGTTGTCTCTTAAAAAGCCGGCGGCCCAATTTCTTGAGGCAGCCACTTACGTCGAAAAGCGCAACATAGAGGATCAGAAGATCCCAGAAAAAGATCCTAAGGAAAATCAGACTGCCTACATGAAAAATGACCCCGGCGAAGGCGGCGACGCGGCGAAGCAGAGGGAAGAAAACGAGTAAGACAAAAGTCATCTCAAAAACCATAGTCTCTAATGCCACAATTTTGCACAGCCACGGGTGCCAATCGAGCCGGAAAAAGGGAGTCCAGCCGCCAAACTCCATCCACTTCGAGTACATTTGGTATTTTAGGTTGTCCGAAAGCGCCCAACCAAAACCTGCATTCCAAAACTTCCAGAATCCCGGGAAGAAATAGACGAAACCTAGGAGCACGGAGGCGAACCGAAGCGGGAGTGCGTAGGAAATCGAATCCCGAGGAGGATCGATGATACCTCGGTCAGCGCGCTTCCTCGCCATAAGGATCGCATCAACCGAGAGGGCATCGCCACAGCGGCTGGCAGCTAAAAGTGTTAGGAACCAAATCAACACATGGTCATGGCTTACCTTGCCGTAGAATTGTGTGATTCCCAGTACGTAGAGGGCAAGAAGCAGGGCGAGTAGAGAAGATGCTCTCGCAAAGAGGCCAATAATTCCCGTGATACAGGCTAGAATGAGCAAATTACTCGCAGTGGTCACCAGGGATTTTGAAATCGGAATGTAAGGCAACAGCCAGCCAACGCCGTATGGTGCACTCTGCAATTGATGTGGAAACGAACTGAACCACACCGTTGCGGAGGAATCAAAAATCAGTGTCGTCAGCGTAGTTCCGAACACCGCGATACGGAAGACCGCGAGGTTTACGGGCGATGTCGGGCTCGCGAAGAAATTCGCAATGATTCGCCTCATCGAACGACGCCCGATCACTGCCGCGAGAACGAGGTCAGAAACAATGACGGCCAAGCTGAACCTCGAGAAGAGGATGCGCGCTCTGGCTAGATTGGAAGAAAGTGGCATCGTGTCTCGATGCCGGCTCAACTGGTTTAATAAGGAATTCAATTTGTCGGGATCCATCGCCGCGATCACATGATCGAGAAACGTCGAGTAAAATACGGTGGCGGCGATAAGGTACACCAGCCCAGAAATCAATATTAACGCCACAAGAAATTTTGCCCTAAATGGTGTCTTCATGAAGTGTGGAGTCACAGATTATCTGACAGAAAGCCGTCACATAACCCAGAAATGTTCTCTAGATACTCCGCACATGCCATGCTGGCGGGTCGCTACTCGGCGAATTTGTTCAACACTCTTCCGGCCTCGCGGGAGCCGATTGTAATGCAGCCAGACCCTGCTATTTCGGAGTGTAGTAATCATTTTGGTGATGCTTGCCCCGGCCACTAAATCCTTTTTTAGATTGTTCTTAACAGAGAAGGAGATGCGTGCCTGAATCGGCCTCAAGCGCAACACCAATTCGCCTGAGCCCAAATATCGTGCGGCCGCCTTTTGAAGCAAGAGAAACCCGAGCGGTGCAGCCTGATTGTAGTCGAGCGGCTTGAGAAGCCCAGCTGCCGATCGGTGGATGATGTTGAGGGCAAGAAAGCTCTCGTCCAGCCAGAGGGATCGATCAAACAAATATTGCCTCAGCCGAACCAAAATCCCGAAGACTATGAACCCCCAAACGATTGTTGGATTGCTGGGAAGGGACCAAGTCCATTTGAATGCTCTGATCGGTCGAGCGAATTCCATAGAATGGCAATACTACTGGAAGCGCGAGCAGGGGCCAACTAACGTATGTTCGTCTTTAGGATTGCAAGAATAGATAGGGAGCAGCTTGGCGGTCGGAACTCAAGAGAAAGAGAAATGTGAGGACGATCGGTTCGAGTGAATTGAGGGTGAACACTCTCGCAACTTCCAGCGACATGAAAAGGTATGGTTCTGTCGCTATGAATGTTGCGGCATTAGAAACCACCACCCTAAGCCAGATCGGGGGCACGTCGGGTCGACCACCAAATCTGGGAATCGGGAGTAATGGGTCTACTGAAATGCCCCATTCGAAAAGATGAATGTATAAACGGCCAGGCAACGGCTGAAATGCGCACTACCGCTGCTCTTCGTACAAATTCTTGCTTCCGGGTGCAGCCAGATTCGCGGCCGCGCTGTCGAGGACCAGCACCCAATCGTTTGCGTCCGGTGGAGTGAATTTGTGGGTGCCGCTTGTGGCAATACTGCTTATCAGTGTGCTCGACCCATCGCGCGGGTTGAACCACCAGCACTTTGCTCGCGATGCGGCGTCCGTAACTTTACTCATATCGATTGTAATGGTTGAACCATTGCCATTCGGTACGTAAGCGAGGATTGTCTGACCATCTGAAGTCCGCGCTGCCACTGAGAGCATCATTGCGGATCGGAGCGGTTGTCGATAGACCAAACTACGGAGAAACTCTCTAGCGGAGCTCAAAAATGGACGTCGATCATAGCCAGCAGTCATCACCGTGTGATTGATATCCGGAACTAATTTCCAGTGCTCGCGCGAGCGCAGTAATTTCCCCATCCACGCCTGCCCTACGGACCCAGTGGAACCGAGTTGGTTCTTCCACGGGTCAGTCGTGCCGTGGGGCCAGCTAAAGTTCCAGATGGCGTAGTTTCCGAAGATCCGACCAATTGTGCTGCCGCTCAGAACGGCCCAGTAGCCTTCTTCTCTCACCCCCAATTCCGTTATCGAGTGTTCGCCCTCGTACCAGTCTTCCAGCAGGAACACCGGATATCTGCCTGCCAAGTAGGCGGTCTTAGCTTTCGCCGGGATGTCGGCTGGTTCGAGGTATAGCGCATCCAAATCCAACCAGGGGGACTCGGACCACACATCGGCGGAGGATGCCCCACGATAGTTCTCCGTAGTCATCAGATGCACGGTGTCCACGGACTTGATCCCCCTCGCCAGGGCGTATAATTTTGATTGCACGTTGCTGTCTGCAGGATGGGCATCGCCACCGATCAACCATATGATGTTTGGAAATCCTTTGTAGCGGTTACCCAGGAACTGGCCATACGCTCTTAGAACATCGGTCGAACTGTGTCGATAGCTTTCACAGTAGCCGCCATTGCAACCATATCCAACAAACGCCGGGTCGGCCATGACGGTGATTCCAAACGCTGCCGCTCGCTGCATTGTGTGATTCACACGCGACCAATACGCCTCGTTTTCGTTCGTAAAGTCCGCTCCGTTGAAGGGGACATTTCCGTAGAAGTCCTTAGGCGGGTTGTTGGAATAGTAGTTTTCGGCGATATCCACGATGATTAAATTAAAGCCTCTAGCGGCCCGGTCGGAAAGATACAGCTCGATGTCCGGGTCGGAAAGTTGCCCCTGGAGCGACCAAGCGGCATCCCCCGTAATGAACACCGGCTTCTTCGTGATTGAATTAACCAGAAATTTCTTTGTCGGATCGAGAGTCATCAATTGATTGTCAGGGACCGCGCTCGAGCCCCTGCCGACCGCCGAGTCCGCGGCCATCCGATCGGGCAGCGGCACGGGAAACTTGTGACTTCGAAATGCAGCACCACGACGGGTTTCCTGAACAACCCATAGGCCGGTCCCACCCAGTAAAACAAGTGCCACCAGCGCCCAAGACACCCAGCGCCAACCATTCATGCGCAAGCTACGCATCTCAATTGCTGTTGGTTTAGACGAGGTATCTTTAGCGCCCTGTGCAGTTCTCCGTCGCAGCGCCATACTTTCACGGTACTCCGAGGATTCGCCAAACGGATCACTTCAGCAATAAGCTCTTAATCTGAGCCATCCGGTCCTCAATTTCGAATTCCTCGCGTGCCCTTGCTCGAGCCGCTTTCGACATTTCCGCGAGCTCCCGTGGGTGTGTCACTAGGTATGAGACGGCGGCAGCCACCTGGTCTGGGGATCCTGCGGGAACTACCAGCCCATGCACGTGGTCAGTCACCAGTTCAGCATTGCCACCGACGTTCGTCACGATACAGGGCAGCCCACAAGCCATCGCTTCAAGGATGGCCAGCGGGAGCCCTTCTCTGTCCGAACTGAGCACAAAGGCCGTGGCTGCCTGCAAATAATCCCGTGTGTCCTGCCGGAACCCCTCGAAGAACACATAGCCAGTCAGGCCCAATTCGAGAGCTTGTTCCAGTAGCTCCTCTCTCAAAGGCCCGTCGCCCACGATTACGCACTTACAACTCACACCATCGCGGATCAGCTGAGAAATTGCTAAGAGCAAGATGTCGATTCGTTTTTGCTCGTTCAATCTGGCAATAGATACGAGGAGGAACTCTTGCGGATTGAGGGCTAGCCTGGTTCTCAGGGCCAGCCCTCTGTTCGCGGACCCATCAAACTCCGCTAAAGATATACCGTTGTAGATGGTAATGGTGCTATTCGCGGGAAACTGATAATCCCTTATCAGAGCGTCCCGGATCGCGTTGCTCACGCAAATAGTTGCGTTTTGAAAATATGCCGACATTCTCAAGGTCAAGAGATGGGGCATCCGCCCCAATCGATGAATGATTCTGAGGATCGACCCGCCTTTGCGTTTCGCAGGCAGCGGCGGCGGGGTGAGATGGGCAATCGAAATGCGCCGTGGAATCCTGGCCAGCCATGCAGCGATTGGAACGTACCATCGGTAGCACCAGAGCCAGGCCCGAATGAAAACCACCACGTCGGGTCGAAAGTCGCGGAAGACTCGATACCAATCACGAAAGGACTCTAGTCTCCCCTGGTCGCGGATGATGTTTATCTGTGCAGCCTCGTCCTGGGTCAGATGCTCACTGTAGAGGTCATTGGCAAGGCACAGGATTGAAAGCCGGACTCCAGACCCGATAAATCTGCGTAAAAGTTCAAGAAGATGCTTTTCCGCCCCGCCGTATTCGCCGGTGTTAGTAACAAACAGAATGGTCCGGGGTCTTGCCTGCGCCAATGAACGCTCTCCTGGACGTTCGGCGGAAGTGGTATCGCTGCTTGCACCTGTAGCAAGAAGCGCGTTGCGAAGAATGGTCATCTTCTACTTGAGTGGCAGACCCGTCGAGTGTCGGCTGGTGTGAATGTTCGCGCTGCGAACGCGAATAAGTCGAAGCCAGCTCAACAGGGGGCGGAGGGGCCGCCCCACTACGGCCGGTCGAGCCAAGACACCTTGCAATGCGGCCAACAGACTCTTCAGCAAGCTGCCTTGTGCCCAGTGCAGCCGTGCCACGGTAAGGTACAAATCAGCGATCTGCCAGCTCTCCACCCACCCCCTGTCAGATTCCAACAGGTTGATCGCGGCCTGCAGAGCAACTGGGTACTCGCGTGCCGCTGACATGCTGCGGATCCAATTCCGGCAATCGGCTGCCAGGGCATTCTGCTGGGCCGCTTCGCTCACGCCCAGGCTAGTCAGCAAGGCCGTTGTGATCTGTTGGACACCGTTCAACGGGTCTGAGATGTTCTCTCTTCTCGAAAGGGCGGAAGCCTGGGCGGCGAGCTTGCACAGAGTCTGCAGACCCTGTTTACAAAACGTTACCTGGGAAGGATGAATTCTGTACTTGAGTACCACCTGCTTGAGATTAGCGCACTTGAAGTGTTCTGCTATCCGCAGCTCTAAGTCGTAGTCGTGAGCAAAGATGAACGCGGTTCTGTATCCACCAACTGAGATGAAAACCTCCCTTCTAACCAGAACCGTCGGGTGCCAGAACGGGCAGCGATCGATAAGGACCGATCTGATTTCTGGATCCTCGTCGGGATATTCATGCGAGCCCAATGATTGGCCCCTCGCGTCAACCCATTCTACGGCGCCACCTAGGAGACCAACTTCAGGATGGGTCTCCATGAAGTTAACTTCCAACTTCAAACGCTCCGGGAGAGAGATGTCATCGGCATCCATAACGGCGATGTATTGACCCTGGGCAAGAAAGGAGCCCGCGTTGCGAGCCTCAGGTAAGGGACAATTTGGGATTTTGTGAAGTTTGATTCGACTGTCTCGGGCCGCATACTCCGCGGCAATAGACCGAGAGGTGTCAGTTGAACCGAAGTCGACGATGATGAACTCAAAGTCGCGAAAGGTCTGCCCAAGGATACTTTCGATCGCCTCGCTGAGAAAGCGCTCGACGTTGCATGCTGCCATTACCACTGAAATTTTCGGTTGACTCATTACTCGCACGCCCGTCGATTAACGGTCCTTCCTGAATGCACCCGCGGATTGGCCGTATCGTGCTGAGAATTCAAATCATTAGTCTCTGACCGAGCTGCATTGTCCGCTCCGGCTCTCGCAACTGGGTCGCGCTTCAAATAGCGCATCGCGCGCATCACAGTGGAGCCCGGATTTGATGCCATCCACAATAGCGTTCGACCGATTTGCAGCGCTAAGTAGACACAGTCAAGTTTTTCACCCAAAGTCTTCAGTCCAGCGACGTGATAGCGCCAGAAGTGAGACCCTCGAAAGTGTAGGACCTCGTTTGCCAAAATGCGGTAATAGTCTCGTTTCGATCGCCTTTTCAGAGCCAAAGCCTCGGTCGATTCAAGAAACGAGGATGCATAGCGTTGCGCGATGATGTACCAATCCAGCGCCTCAGGCCGCAATCTCCGGAAGGCGGAAGACACAGATTCGTTCCCCAGCCGCAGGAACGAAAGCACCTGGTGAACAAACCCAAAGTCCCAGCGTTCCAATATTTGCATGCACTTCTCAGTATCCTCGTGCAGCAAGGACTCGTCATAGAAAGGCTTGTGATGCCGGACAATTGAGGAGCGGTACATTACAGTGGAAGGTGAACCAAACACATAGAGTCTCTCCCGGAGATACAGCCGGGCCATATCCTTGCCCGGAAGGACCGTTGTATCGGTAGGGAAACCGGAGCCCCAAACCGTGGTTCCCTTCAACCAATACGAACTGACCAGCCCGATGGACTCAGACTGATCAAATGCCTGAACCATCAGCTGCAGGCACTCTGAAAAAACGAAATCGTCTGCCTGCACGATTTTGCAATACTGGCTGGCATCGCTGATCTCCGCCAAGGCGCCGTTGTAATTCTGGACCTGGGAAAGCAACTGCGTGCGTCGAATCAAGCGAATCCGGGGATCGCGACGTGCAAAACTCTCGGCAATTATCCCTGATCGATCGGTGCTGCAGTTGTCCACCAGAATATATTCGAAATCTGAGTAAGTCTGCGCGAGCACGCTCTCTATACAATGGGCAAGGAACGGCGCTGTATTGTGGAACGGAGTCACGACGCTGACCAACGGCCGACTCAAAAGTTTCTCCGCCCGACTTCAGTGGCAGGTTGCGCGGCGATTTGATCATCTTCTCGCAGCCTCGGATCAGAGCAGTGCGGTCCAACTCGTTCCAGCCACGCCTCCCGCCAGTAAGGATAGATACTTCGGGGGCAGAAGAGGCGGCACTCACTGTAACGGGACTGGCAGATGACCGAATCTAGGATGAGACAGGGAGTTTTCATTTCCTGTATTCTTCCCGTTCGCTCATTAACGATTCTCGAGACATGCTTGAGCACTCGATACGTCCCGCCACAATAGGGAACCTCTTCGGCATCAAAATATAGACCGCGATTTCGGTTGCGAGTGTCCAGGGTTTTCAAGATTTCATCATATGACTTGATTCGCACCAATTCACCTGGTTGAAGATTCAATGTGGCCGCTGGGGTCGGCTGGCCCTCAGGAATGGTTCCGCTCTTGCGAGGGAACGGTGCACCACGCCACACGGGATAGAACCTGTCATAAAACCAGCGCATCGGCCGCCCCACGCCAATGCCGGCTTGGGTAAGCCAGTAATAGAGAAAATAAGCTGCCCCACAGATAATTCTCCACAAACTCACGTTTCCTGAGCGATAGTCTTCGACATATTGGCTGACTTCCCACCAGTCGAGGTGCGTGGTTGCGAAGGGAAGTTGCGTGGCCTGACATGAATACCGCGGAACTTCACTCTGCAGGTCCATAGTCTCTGCTCTCGCGAAGACAGTGGCTTCGGAGCATCCAGGGGCTGCAGATTCTGAGCCTATCCGCTTGGCGTTTGCTTCGAGTCTGCCGGCAACGCTTTCGTGCGGAGTTCCTTCGATTGGATTCAGCCAGGCTTCTTTCCAGAAGATTAGGCAACTGGCCTGGCAGCCGCCGTGAGCGGATCCATCACAGCGCGTGTCAAGGTGGACCGCATGATTGACCCGGCGTCCTCGAACGGGAAAAACTGTGTCGCAAGTCTTGTGTGCCCGTTTGTAGACCTGAAATCTCTTTCCGCAGAAGGCGAACATCTCGGGCATAAACGGCATGCCGTCGAGTTGACCTTTGCTATCAAGCGTTCTCAGGATTTCGTCCCTGCTTCGGACTTCCACCCAGTCGCCCACGCTTAGTTTAGAGCTACTCATGCTCACAGCCGAGCCTTGGATCCTCGCGAATCAATGTAGGATCGATCCTCACTCAGCACATAAGGTACTGCGGTTGAATCTCCTTAATTCTCTGCTGTTATCGTGCGATCCTGTCGAAACATGTGACTCAGCAGGTCGGCATAAAAATCCTTCTGCCCCATGACAATAAGCAGAGTCCCAGCGTACACCGCAAACGAGAGCGCTAATCCGCAGATTAGCATGGCCAGTGGCGACAAAGCGCTGTGGAAAGCGAACTTAGCGAGCCATCCGGTAACTCCGCCGAGCACGCCAGAAAGAAGTGGCCGTTTGATCGCGTCCCAATAGTCGCGCGCGGTTATTCCAGTACTATGGATTGCCCAGGCCACCGTTGGCACGAACAGGAGCACCATCGCCGCCGAGTATCCGACTGCAACTCCGGCTGGTCCGTGGCGGAGCCCGACCAGGATGCCGAGTATCACAACAGGAGTAATCAGAAAAGCGATGTTCAGGCTGCGGCCCACCCGGCCTGTGGCCCGGAGGAACCAAGAGAACGGATTGATTAGCGCGAAAACTAGCACCGTCGGCGAGAGCAAGCGAAGAACGGTGGCGACACCGATCCACTTAGGCCCGAGCAAAATCAGGACAATATCATCCGAAAAGAGGGCGGTACTGATCACCACAGGAACGGTTAGAGAAACAATCATAGATAGAGATTTCAGGTACGCACGTTCGAGACGCTGGGCCTCGGCCTGCATCCGGGATAACACCGAAAAAGCTACAATGTGTACCGCTCCTATGAGTTGTTGCACCGGAAGTGTGGCGAGTTGGTACGCACGGGTGTAGATGCCCAGCGGCGCCGCGCCCCAGAACCGCCCGAGAAGGACCTTTTCTGTGTTGTACGCAACGTAGACAACGACGCTGTTGAGAGTGACTGTCCCACCAAAACGAACCATAGAGCGGAGTTCAGTCGTCCACCGTGGTCTTCCAGGCATCCACGGAATCGCGATCCAGGTGGCGGCTGTGCTGACTATGGGGAGGCTGATGTTCTGGCAAATGAGCGACCAATAGCCGCAGCCGAGTGCCGCCATGACGATGGCAATGGCAGAACCAATCGTGGCACTCAGGATGTCGATCTTCACACTGGTGCTGAACCGCATGGCACGGTCCAAGAGCGCTTTGTGCTGGACCGAAAGGCTATTGAACAGAAAAATCGAAGAAGAGGCGACGGTGATCCAGAACAAACGAGGGTCCCTATAGAAAGCTGCCAGGAATGGGCCTGAGGCAGCCACTACAACCGTCAGGAAGGCACCCAAGGCAAGGTTTATCCAAAAGAGGGTAGATATATGTTCGTGCGTGAGAGTTTCCCGCTGGACTGTCGCAACGCTCAACCCGGCATCCTTGAACAGGCTGAAAAAAGCGGTCAATGTGAGGACCATGCTCTGCAGGCCATAGTCGGTGGGCGACAGGAGACGCGCAAGAATAATCGTCGTACCTATCTGTAGCGCCATGCCCCCGCCCTGCCCGAGCACAGTCGCGGCACCACCACGAACCGATTTGCGTTTAAGCTGGTCAGCCGACGCGACGCCCAATGGACTCTGCTGCGATTCCGTATTGTGGCGGGAGTCCACGGTCTGGGTCAGTTTGATCTCTTCGGATGCGTCTCCCAAGAATATGGAGGATCGCATTGCTTGCGGTCGGTCAGCAGTTGAAGGTGGGTGAGGAAGAAAAAATGGGAGCCCTCAGCTATATCTCCGGTTGACTGGCTTCACAGAGCGTCCAAGCAGATACTTGTCGACCCCATCCGCGAGTGCCCTCGTGTATACCGCGAGAGCATGATCCACCACATCGATTGTCCGGTCGATAAGTTCGTCAGAGTGCGCGAAGCTGACAACAAATGACGGAGCCAAGATCCCCCCACGGATCAACTCTTGGATGAAAAGGGTGCGGAAGGACTGCGAGGGATGGCCATCGGTGTCTTTCGTTCGGTAGATCAGGTTACATGGCCGGCCTAGCAGTTCAAACTGGCCGACTATCCGGTGGCGAGCTATGGCCTGATTAATGCCGATACGCAGCCGTTCCCCTTGTTTCCAGAGAAACTCGACAACGCATTGCTCACGGTAGATCCGGATGGTTTCGAGCGATGCCGCCAATGCGTGAGTCTCCGCCCCGTGGGTCGTGGACAGCAAGAAAACGCGCGGCTGATCATGGTCCTGGCCGCCGAGCCGCATGATCTCACGCTTTCCAGACAAAGCCGCGATCGCAAACCCGTTTCCCATGGCCTTGCCGAAGGTAGATAAATGAGGAACGATGTCGTGGAACTTCTGAGCTCCTCCCAGATGCCAGCGAAAGCCCGTGATCATTTCATCGAAGATAAGAACGGCACCGCGCTCCTCACAGAGCCTCTTCACCTGGCCCAAGTAACCCGCAGCAGGAGGATCAGCAGCTTCTGCCTCCATCATGACACAGGCGATCGCGTCGGGATGTTGGTCGAACAGCTCGCGCAAGCTCTTAATATCGTTGTAGCGGAACTTCAGAGTCATTTCGATGATCGCTTGAGGAATGCCAGCACTCATCTCAGTCGTGCCAATAAACCAGTCATCAGTGGAAAAGAACGGCTGGTCGCCACAGATTGCAATCAGGTCTCGCCCCGTATAGGCCCTGGCCAGTCTAACGGCCGCCGTTGTGGCGTCGGAGCCGTTCTTCGCGAACTTCACCATGTCTGCCCCATCGATAACCTCGAGCATCGCATCGGCAAGGTCCACTTCGAGTTTCGCGGGCCGGTTGAAGTTGGTTCCCAGCTGCATCTGCTTATAAGCAGCTTCCAGAACGGGTTCGAAGGCGTGTCCTAGTGTGACCGCTCGTAGACCCATCCCGTATTCAATGAACTCATTACCGTCCATGTCCCAAATGTGGCAACCCTTGCCACGAACAATGAAGGCTGGGGCTTGCTCTGGATACTGATCGTCGCCTTTAGCGTACGTATGGGCGCCGCCCGGAATAAGCTGATGTGCCTTCGGCTGCAGCGCGCGTGATTTGGAAAAGTCTTTGGGACGGGCGGCCGCAACCGCTGGATCTACAGGCTCATTTTTAGCGCTGGCCACTTCTACCTCTCCTTCACACGCGCGGAGCAACCACAAGTTTTCGAGCATGGAACGCCTCTGCGTAGCCGCTGGGGGCGTTTGACTCCATTCCACGGATTCGCATCAGACCCAGGAAAGTCTGGCGATCAAACCACCGCTTGTCCCGTTGAGATGCAAATATCTCGAACAGGTAGTCGACCTTACGCTCGTATAGCGGCGCCTCCAGCGGCACGAACAGGTTTGGCCGGCCAATGTCGCCGTCGTACTTCGGAATCTCGTACTCGAGAATCAAGTGGTCACGAAAAGTGTTCCAGGTGAGTTCCGAGACCAAACGGTGGTCCTGGTGGGCATCGCCGTGCCAATGGGTGAAAACGAGGTCTGGATTTACTTGAACCTTCATCTCCTCGAAAAAATCCTTTACCTTGCCGCCGCTGTATGGCAGAAAACCATCTCGGTAGTCCTCGAGAACGACCTCTTTCTCGCAGCCATCGGTGAACAGCTCTGCGGCCTTTAGACCTTCTTGGCCGCGTGGTCCTGAGGCACTGAGAACGACCCAGTGAAATTTTAGTCGCGGGAAAGCCGTTTTGAGATGCAACAGGGTGCCGCCACAGCCTATTTCAATATCGTCACAGTGCGCGCCAACACACAGGACTGTCAGTTCCGCGCTGGCATCTTTTTTTAGATTGAAGTGGAGCATCCGCTACCCGATGTCAGATCCTTGGTGCTCGTGCCTAAGAAAGCGCCGTGGCTTGAGGCGTCGCACCGAGCTCCGGTTCAGTTTTGAAGCCGCATGGCTTCCTCAAAGGCGTGTAGGAGGAACGTACTGGGATTCTGTCCCATCGTCATATAACGCGAGTGCCTCGGGAGGGAGCTGGGAGAAGTCTGTTCCATTCAAGAAATCGCCCATCGATGTTCCTGTGCATGCCGAATCTATGTTCGGCGCACCGGTCCGAGTCCAGACATCATCCAGGTGCACGGTTCGAAAGTCGATACTATAACGAGTCAAGTCAGATGTATTCGGCACCGTGGAGTGTAGTTGCGCGGCCGAGAATTGGTAAACCGCGCCCGGTTCGCAGATCAACCGAAACTGAGGTTCGAGTTCTACGGGTTCTTCCGGCCGCGGTTGAACGCGGGTATCGCTCTTAACGTGCTGCGCCGCGTTGCCGCGACTTTCTAAATTCCACTTGAAGTAATTATATTGACTGGAACCGTTTCGAATTGACTCACTCCAATAGCTTGGATGAATTGCCATACAGTTTTCTGCGCTTATCGGATAAATGGGCATCCACCAATTGATCTGGCAGAACGGCGCTGAATACCAGGTGTCACGATGAGGATGGAACGCGTAGGCGATTCCTGATTTCAGGTAGTCGCCTGGAAATGCGGTGCGCAGCCGGGGCACGTCAAAATAAGTCTTCTCGAGATCACAGCCCAATTCAGCGATCATTCCCTGAATGAATTCCTTGGCCTTGGGATGGTGGATAAATTTCGGCTTCAACACGGAGAGTATCTCTGCAGTTCGCTCCGCCTGCATATCGTCTTGAACCTTGCACGGATCCAGCGGAGCAAGTGCATCCTCGACCATTTCCCGAGCTAACTGACATAGCTTCAAGGCGTTCGAGCACGGGGCGTGGAGGAAAATTGCACCCTCGTATATTTGCTTCCTGCGGTCATCGTCTCTGATTTTAGATTCGATGAAAATGTTCACAAGTTCAAATCTCCTTCGCCAGGCTTTCGGCCACAGCTAGCTGTTTCATCCTACGTATGCCCACGTGGTCACTCCGGCTATTCATGCGCCTTTGTTATAGCCGGTGGAAATATCTGGTTCACCGGGCAAGTCGTACCAGACGGACCTGTGCCCGCGTTCTGACCCTTCAGCCAACTTATGCAACCACTCGCGGAGCAGCGTGGCCGTTCTTCCATACGCGCCACGGAGCTGCGCCTGCGGCCTCAAGCTCATCCAAGATCTGCTTATCCCTAAAGGTATCCATGCACTGCCAGAAGCCGGCGTACCGTTGTGACCAAACCTTTCCCTCGGAAATCAACCGCTGGAAGGGTTCATACACCAGTTCTTCTCCTGGCTTTATATATCGAAAAATTTCTTTGCGGAGAATGAAATAACCTCCATTGATCCAGATGTTGGAGTCTTTCATTGTACTAATCGAGCGAACGGAGCCGTCATCGTCCGCCTGAACAGTATCCAGGCTGCTCGATCGGGGCTGCACCGAGAGAAACGAGGCATAACTGTCTCTACGTGAGAACTCTTCAATCAGTTTCGGCAGGTGGAAGTCCGTAAGGCCGTCGCTGTAGTTGGCGAGAAACATCTCTTCTCCATTCAAGTACGGCTCGGCCAGACGCAACCGGTCCGCGATGGTTGAACGCAATCCTGTATCGACAAAGGTGATCGTCCAATCGTCGATGTCCCTCTGCATGAACTCCAGCTTTCTGCCACCTTGTGAAAATACGAAGTCGTTCGATACCGATTCCTCATATTCGAGAAAGTAGTTCTTGATCGCGTTTGCCTTATAGCCGAGACAGAGGATGAAATCCTTGTGACCGAAATGCGCGTAATACTTCATCACATGCCAAAGCACTGGCCGCGAGCCAATCGTCACCATGGGCTTCGGAACATCTTCCGAGTAACCTCTGAGTCTCATTCCGGCGCCGCCACAAAACAGTACGACTTTCATCGTTGCTCCCTTCACCTTCCACTCAGCAGACTGTAACTTTCGGAATCGGCACAACGAACTTGCCGCCCCACTCCCGGATATATTGCAACTGTTCCATAATTTCGTCTTTCAGATTCCAGGGCAGAATGATGACGTAGTCCGGCTTGGTCTCACGTATGCGGTCGGGATGATAGATCGGGATGTGAGTGCCCGGGAGATATCGCCCTTGTTTGTGAGGGCTGCGATCCACTGTGTATTCGATCAATTCTTTCCCGATGCCGCAGTAGTGCAGCAGTGTCGCGCTCTTTCCCGGCGCCCCGTATCCTGCCACGGTCTTGCCTTGCCGCACGGCAGTAAGCAAGAATTCCACCAATGTGAGTTTGGTCTGTCTTACTTGCATTCCAAAACTCTCGTACCCTTTTACGGAGACCAACCCGGCTTTTTCTTCCGCCGAAAGCAGTTCCGAAACTTTTGGGTCGACAGGATGCTTCTTGGCGTCTGCACGGCAGGCGTAGACGCGGAGCGAACCACCATGCGTGGATAACTCCTCCACGTCGAACACCTTTAATCCATGTGCTTCCAGAATTTTGACCGCGCTGAACATCGAAAAATACGAGAAATGTTCGTGGTAGATGGTGTCAAATTCGTTGCGTTCGATCAGCCGTAGGAGATGAGGAAACTCAAGCGTCAGCACTCCCTCGAGTTTGAGCAGAATCTTGAGTCCTTCGACAAAATCATTCAGGTCGGGAACCTGCGCCAGCACATTGTTCCCGAGAACCAGGTCAGCGCAGCGTCCTTCGGCTGACAGCCCGTTCGCCAACTGCGTGCCCAGAAACTCGACCAGTGTGGGAACGCCTTTTTCAACCGCTACCTGGGCAACATTCGCGGCTGGTTCTATGCCCAACACGGGTATGTTCCGCCGGACGAAGTATTGAAGCAGGTAGCCATCGTTGCTGGCAGCTTCGATCACGAGACTTTTTGCGTTGAGGTCAAGCTTCTTGACCATCTTGTTGCAGTAGTTCTCAGCATGTTTGAGCCACGAGTCAGAATAGGATGAGAAATACGCGTAGTCGCTGAAGATTTTTTCTGGACTTTCGAATTCATCTAGTTGCACCAGGAAACATTGCTCGCAGACGTACACATGAAGCGGATAGTAAACCTCCCCGCGATTGAGATCCGTCGCGGACGGATACGTTTCACAGAGAGGAGACATTCCCAAATCTACAAAGGTCTTCTGCAAGGGAGCACCGCAAAACCGGCACGGTCTCACTACTGTTTGCGTCTCAAAATTAGCGGGAAATGTCATCGTGACCATATGGTTTTGCAAATCCTGGGAAGGCATCGTGAAAGCGTTGCGTCATTTCTTAGGTGGTTACCAAGGGCGCCGTTGCCTGCCAGGCGGGGCGTGGCACGCCCACATAGACCCAGATGAGCTACCGCCCGAAAAATCACACATATCGGTTGCCTCAAGTTCTCAGTTAGTGGCAATCACTCTGCCAAAGTTGACTTTCGAGAGGGATTGACTAGCCTGATGTGATTGTAAGATACTGAAAACAATATGCTTAGAGTAAACCTATGAGATAAACTTGCAAATTGCGTGCGGAAGGACGCCTAACGCCTATTGGTGGGAAAAACATTTCCACATTGTGGCACTTTCCGACGAAGGGAGGAATCCAGTTCCCCCGTTTTCAGGAGGCGCTTTATTTGGCTGATACGAACGTAACGCCCACTTTCCCGCTCCTCAAGCGTAAGACGGGCGGCACGATAGGCGTCGTAAAGTTCCTGCGCGCCTTGGCGGGCGGTCCACTGCGGGCGGAAGCCTGGCACTGCGCGGCGAATCTTGTCGCAATTGATGCGGTAACATCTCTTGTCAGGACCACCATCGGGAGCGTATTCCACTCGGCATCCAGGAACGGTTTCGCCAACAATGGCAGCTAGTTCGCTGATCCGATAGTTCTCGTCCGTTCGCCCAATATTGAAAACCTCATTGTGGATGGCTTCTTTCGGCGCTTCTAGCACGGCGAGAACCGCGGCGATAATGTCGCGAATATGCACGACTGGTCGCCAAGGCGTGCCGTCGCTTTTCACGTATATTCGTCCGGTCGTGTATGCAGATGCCACCAGGTCATTCAAGACGATATCCAGCCGCAGGCGCGGGGAAACCCCGTACGCGGTTGCATTTCGCATAGAAGTTGGGCTGAAGCGTTCGTCTGCGAGTTTCGCGAGGTCGCGCTCGACCAAGACCTTGGACTCACCATAAGGAGTCACCGGATTAAGCGACGCGGTCTCGTCGTGGAATTCGTCTCCTGCTGCACCGTAGGTACTGCATGACGAGGAGAAGACAAAACGTTTTACCCCCGCTGCTTTGGCTAATTCAGCAAGGCGGACCGAGGCACGATGATTGACGTCGTAAGTAAGCTCTGCATCGAGGTCGCCGAGCATATCATTTGACAACGCCGCAAAATGTGCGACCGCATCGAACCCTTCGAGATCTTCCTTTGCCAGATCGCGGATGTCCTTGAGGATTTCTGGAATTTCGGCCGCAGCATCTCCGAAGTTGCAGCCGGCAAAAAGGTCAGAGTCGAGTCCGACCACTTCATGGCCGGCGGAATGCAAAATCGATGCCGCTACGGCGCCGATATAGCCTTTATGGCCGGTTAAAAGTACCCGCATCTTGCTCCTCGCCAAATGTGATTTGAGTTTACCACAGCGAAATTTCGTTCTCCGAAAGTCAGAGAAGAATATTACATGGGAGATGGCTTACAAAGCTGATCGAAATAAGCTCTAAAGATGGGTAGAAGATCAACCGGTCATTACTTGCGGGGCAGGCCTTTGGTTCCCGAATTAAGTGTTGCAAGCCCCTCTCCTGCCTTGGAATGCAAATCGGCTGACTGATCAGCTTTCATCGCTGTAACCGTCTTCGTCTCCGCTGTGAGGTCCTCGGGGATGAGGGCCAAAAGTTTGTTCTCACTCAGCAACTCCGCCGCGTCACGGATTGCTGCAAACGTGAGACCAGAGCGCTCCGCAATGTCCAACAGTGAATGCTCTCCGTCGGAAAGATTTAGCACCCACAGTCGCGCGGAGATCTCCACGCCGGGCGCGTGGCCCCCCACGGGGTGGTAGAGATTTCGTCGTCCCAGTTGTGGTTCACAAAAGGGATTGAGGTTGCGGTAGCGGCGGTTGTCCTCCAGCACATCGAGAATTGCGGCGCACACCCGGAGCGACCTCGCCAGTTGTTGTGGCTGGATGAAATCGAGATTGTCGGCTGAAGTGTGATATTCCGGAAAATTCCCCCAAACACTTCGCATCAGGCAGCCAACTGGAAGATCAAAACCCGGAGAGCAATATTGCCGCTCATCGTAACCATCAGGAGAAAATTCCAGCACTTCGGCGGGTTCGTCCGTTTGGCGGAGAACATGCTCAACTACCTTGTCAATTTCAGCATCCTCTCGACGGCTTTTTTTGTAGTGGAAGCCGCCTGCATCTCCAATGCAGGTCAATACCAAGCCATGGCGAATCCGTTCGGCGGGCTCGCGGTTTCGCGCAAGCCAGGTGATTGCTCCAATCGTCCCCGGAATAAACAGGAACCGGTAGGAGTAATGGGGATCCCTGCCTGACAAGAATTTTGCCAGAGAAGTTGCCACGCACAGCCCGGACAGATTGTCATTCGCGAGGGACGGATGACAAGCGTGGCAGGAGATCAGAACTTCGTCCTTCGAGCGGCCGGGCAAGTAGCACTCTCCGTACACCAGGTGCCCGTCTCCGAGGGTGGAGTCAATGCACACTTCGTAGTCGCCGTCCGTCAGCGTCAGCATCTGGTTATGTGACATACAGAATCCCCAGTTTTCCTGGTAGTACGACGTTCGATATGGGATCCAGCCGGGATTTTCGGGCAGGGTGAACAGATGAGGCTTGAGCTGGCTCAGGGGCATGATTGCATGCACCGGTGTGCTGTAGTTCAGTATGTGCAGGCTGTGCTGACGGAAGTCCACCACACGCTTCCCATCAGGCCCTTTGATGTAGGCATCTCGGATGTTCCACTCTTTGGGTACGATCCAGTCGAAGACAGGGGTCCCGCTCGGAACCTCAGAGAGCTGAAGCGGAATTCGCGCCTGGATCAAGGCCAGAGTCTGCCGAATTCCGTCTCCGGTGATGCTCCGGCAAATCGGATAAAGTTCCGCCGCAAATCGGTGGAGCTCCCGACCGATTTCCAGTTGATCCCTCTGATCGAATTCTTTGAGCAGGCGCATCACTTTAATGGGAAGTTCAGGTAAGTGCGGTCCCGTTCGGAAATCACTTCTACTTTTGCAGGCCAAGCAACCTGGAATGCAGGGTCGTCCCAGCGCACTCCGCGAGCTGATTCCGCGTTGTAGACCTCTGACATCTGATAGAAAACCTCGCTCTGATCCTCCAGAGTCAGAAACCCGTGCGCGCATCCCTCAGGCACGTAGATGGCATTCCGGTTGTCAGCATTCAGAAACGCTGAGATCCACTTCTTGAATGTGCGTGACTGGGGGCGCAAATCGACCACCACATCGTAAATCGCGCCCCTGGTGCAGCGCACCAGCTTGGTCTCCGGATAAGGCGCCACTTGGTAATGCATGCCGCGTAACGTTCCCTTTCGAGTGTTAAACGAGACATTGCATTGCATCAGCTTTGGATTCAGTCCGTGAATCTCGAATTCCTTCTGACACCAACTGCGTGCAAATAAACCACGCTCGTCCAATTTGGGCTCGAGATGAATCTCGAAAACCCCGGCTATTTTTGTTTCATGAAATGTCATACCGATCTCTGACAGCGGAAATGGATCATTTCGAGCCATCGAAGGATTGACACGAGGATGATCAGGGCGCCCTCTTGCTGAAAGCTCTCCGATAAGCGGCAAGCAGATTCGGGACTGAATGCTCCCAAGCGAGTTCTTCCTCGACCCTTCTTCGTCCGAACTCACCCATCTTCTTTCTTTCATCCGGATTTTCGAGCAACCATAGAATCTTGTTTGCGAAATCCTTGACCTGGTTGCCATTATCGCTATACAGAGATGCTTCCTTGGCACTGAATCTGCCCTCTTTCAAATCGAATTGAACTATGGGCTTACCCAGAGCCATATATTCCATAATCTTAATCATCGTGGATATATCATTCATCTGGCACGGTTTGTCTGGATTGACACAGATTTCGGCTGTGGAAAGGACCTCTAGCAATTCATGATCAGGAACCCTTCCAGTGAAATTGACCATCTCTCCAAGATCTTTGTCCTGTGTCATCTTTTGGAGCCCGGCGAGTCCAGGGCCTCCCCCGACACAGGTAAAATGAATATCACGCCGTCCCAAGTTCTTGATGCAGAGCGCGACATCCAAGAGGATGTCCAAACCCTCCTGGACGCTCATGTTGCCTACATATCCGACTAGATGCGACTTGCCGTACTTGAGGGCAGGATTTGGGGGAACGGGTTTGAAAGTCCCCAGATCAGGCCCATTTCGAACAACAAATACATCTTCGGAGTGAAGACCTCCTCGAGTAATGGCCAAGTCCCTGTAGCTGGCGTTGGTGGCCATAACAACGTCGCTAAAGCGGTAGGTCATTTTTTCAAGCCACACCTGTATCTTGTAGAAAAATTCCTTTTTGTCATATTTCGAAAGATACAGCTCCGGGTTCGCGTCGTGATGATCAAAGATGTATTTGACCCCCAGGAGTTTAAAGGGCAGGGCAACCAGAAAAATGTCGTCGGGAGGATTGCAGCCTTGAATTACATGAAAGCCACGCCGGAAAAATATCCACCACGCGTAGAGAAATTCCCAAAGCAGCGCGCAGCCGTATTCATACACATAGCCGAGGGGGCTATTCCCTTCTTTGGGCATAGGGTGACGGTAAACATGAACCCCTTCGAGCACCTCGTGTCCTTGCGTGTATCCCTTGCCTCGCGGACACAGGACAGTTACATCGAAACCATTCCTGCAGAGTGAGACAGCTTCCTTCCATACACGCGTATCGAATGGAACGGGAAGATTTTCAACAATGATGAGGACTCTTTTCTTCGTGGTCAAAGTGTCTTTGTCCTACAAGAGTTTGAAGAGTCCGGCAAGCGCGCATAACATCGTTGCCTGCCCCCAGTGCAGCGTCGGGGTCTTGTTAACGAGCCAGGATGAATAGCGACGGTAGTAGAAATAACCGGTGTGGTCCTGCATGTTGTCGATAGTCCATTTGGCGACGTTCAACGCCAGTGGCAGATTCCCTGGATCTCTATCATTGAAGAAAACGAGTGTGTCGATCGCTTGAGAAGAGCACTGAATATCGATCGGCAGAGTCTTGTGGTCGTAGTACCTAGGAGTGCCGTCTCGCAGGAAAAAAGTCTTCTTCCAATATTGATATCCAAAATTCAACTTTTCTTCAAAGCGTTCATCGCCAGTCGCCGTTTTGTAATACTTGAAGCAGTCCAACACATACGCCGTATGGAAATTATCGACCCAGTGCAGATTGGCAGCTTCACCGTAATACCAGGATCCATTCCCCCTTTGATGGTTCGCCGTGTACAGCATTGCTTTCTGGGCCAATTTTCTGTAGGACTCGTTTCCCGTATAAGAATAGGTTCGGGCTAAGAGGCTGGCACCAAGCGTACTGGCATTGTGAACGTAATTGTTTTCAGTCGGAACGTAGCTTACGCAGAGGGAATCTCCCTCGGCAAGCGTATCGATATCACGCAGGATATGCTCGCAGGCGCTGATCGCAACCTGAAGGTAGCTGTCCTTCTGGAAGTGATCATAGGCGTCGAGAAATGCATGGCCGATGTGTGAGGTCCAAACTATAGTTGGCATGCCTTTGGGCATATAAAAGCTTCTCGATTGATAGTCGAAATGATTGCCCCAGCACGCTCCCGAGTAGCCTTTAGATTCATTCTCAACCAGCCACTGTAACGCGGACTCCGCTTTGTCCCCCCAGGATTTATCGCCCGTGGCTTGCTGAAGACGCATAAAGCCTCTGGCTAAATAGCCCATGCCCTTGGTGGAGCGACTCTTAGGAATCCCCAACACCGGTCGCATGTTGATGGGAAATCGACGGACCCCCTGTTGAAGGACGGTTCGAAGGAACTTAGTCTCAAAGGTGAGCGGGCGAAGGTATTTCGCGCTTAAACCATCGAACGTATCATAGCCGCGGTAGTCATTCTTCTCCAACCAGTCGGAGAGTCGACCAATAGATTCAGAGATCTGGTCCTTCGATACACTGTCACTGCCTGCAACCCCAAATCTCTTACCAGCAGATACCGTCGTACTTGCCATGTTCACTCCTGCGATCCGTAATTCGGACGAAATCCACCAGATGCTGACCTTCGTGCAGACGCTCGAGGACGCCACGAAACTCCGGATCCTTATTGCCGACCACGACTGTTTGGGCGTGATCCAGAACCGCATCGATGCCGCTCACGATCAGTCGGGAAATGTGCGGAATATGGTTGAGAATGAAGTCCCGATTGGCACCAACCAAGCTAGCCAGACTCACGTTCCTGTCATAAATTCGGAGGTCATAGCCCTTGCCGATGAGGTGTTCAATAACTTCGATCATGGGACTCTCTCGCAGATCGTCCGTTCCTGCCTTGAAACTGAAACCCAGCACACCGATCCGTTTGCACCCTTTTTCCATGATGAGTCGTAGGCCCCTGGAAACTTGCAATTCGTTGCTGGGCAAGATCGCACTCATGATCGGCAGCTCCAAGTCGTGCATTTTGGCCTTGTACGCCAGCGCTCGCAAATCCTTCGGCAGGCAGGAACCGCCAAACGCAAAACCGGGAATGAGATACGCGGGAGAGATGTTGAGCTTCTTGTCCTGACAGAAGATCTTCATGACCTCGTGCGCATCAATGGAAAAGGATTTGCATAAATTTCCGATCTCATTGGCAAATCCAACTTTCAGCGCATGCCAGCTATTGTCAACATACTTGACCATCTCGGCGGTTTCCAGATCCGTTCGAATCAGGGGCGCTTCCAGTTTTGCGTACAATGTAGCTAACATGTCACCGCTGGCGCGATCGAACTCTCCAATAACTGTCTTGGGAGGTGAATTGAAATCCTTTACGGCGGAACCTTCCCGCAGAAATTCGGGATTATTGCAGATGCCGAAGTCAACTCCCGCTCTCTTCCCAGAGCATTCCTCGATCGTGGGAATAACAACCTGACGCATTGTGCCGGGTAAGATCGTGCTGCGAATGATGACAGTGTGACGAGCCGGTTTGTTTTTGAGTGTCTTACCAATGGTTTCGCAAACACGCCTGATATAGGTCAAGTCAAGGTTGCCGTTAGCTTGGCTGGGGGTGCCGACACAGACAAATGACAGTTCCGTTTGGTGGATAGCCTCGGCATGGTCATCAGTCGCTCGGAGTCGGCCGTTTTTAACAGTTGCGGAAATAACCTCCCCGATATCCGCTTCGATGATGGGACACTGGCCAGCATTTATCATGTCGACCTTTGTCCGGACAGGATCGACACCGATGACCTCATGACCGTCTTGGGCGAGGCACCCCGCAGACACCGTTCCAACGTAGCCCAAACCGAAGATGCTGATTTTCAAAATACGTTCCTTTCACTCATGGCGCAGTGTCCTGTCGACGGGTTTGCCTTACTGCCGGTCTTCGCTTCTATCCGATGTGGCGGTAAATCAATTTTCCCATGATTGTCAGTAATCTGTGCGGCAGATACGAAAATAAGTTCTTCGCCAACCTTAATTTCCAGCTGTCAATTGTGCTAACAAAAGACGTATGGGGAAATCTCCAATAAGTTAATTGCTTGGGTTGTGGGACCCAGTGATTCTTGAACGCCAGAAGCCCAGCGTTGACTTCCTCGGTTCGTCCCATGTCAAACTCCAATGCTCCATTCGATTTCCCAGCGGCGATAGCTCTCCATAAAAGCCAGGATGTTGCGCCATATTGTTTGAATCTCGCATCGGAGCATCCGTATTTATAGTAGACGACATTCCTGAATCGCAAAGTGAGGATTGCAGCGATGAGAGCTTTGTCTTTGTATGCTAAACGAATCTCTAGCGCTTTCCCCTGACACTGAATTAGGTTTCGAAACCAGGCGTACGGAGTAGGAGGCAGCCCGTGCCGGCCCCGCGCAATTACAAACAGGGAGTAAAACGCCTTAAGCAGGTCATCTGACCTCCCGCATTTTTCAACCAGACCTGCTTTCTCGGCTCGCTGAATCCGGCGCTGGACTGAATCTCTGTCAAGACTTCGGAACAATTCGTTCAAATCTGGACGCAGACTGAGCGTATGTAGAAAGTATCTCGTCGCAGGCAGGAACTGCATCCCATCACCCGTTTGACCGAAGTATCCGTTGATTGGACGGAGCTCCAGATACTTCCACCCTTCATGTTTCAACTCGTCTTGCAAATGGCGGATCAGAAAGCTCAGGTCCTCAGCTGAATCATAAAGAGGCTCGCAATGATCCGAGAAGGGGAGCGACACGAGGCGACGCCCGGTGAGCCAGCTATTAACTCGGCAGAATACCAGCCCATTCTTCAACTCACTGGCCGGAGGTGATGTAGTGAAGGCCACAGGCTCGTACCCATACGTGCGACGAAGTGTCTCGAGCCACGCTGCCGTATGGAACACGGAACTCTTCGGATGGCTCCCCACAAGATCCGCCCAGCGAACGTCCTGTATCGGGTCAAGTTGGTAAAAATTCATTGGCTTCTCTTTTTGATTGCTGGTGTCAGCTAGACCTCCTGACAATTTCGAAATTGAGAAACCGATTTCTTGTCCTCCTATCAGTTGCTGTTCGTACGGCAGTGTTTGCTTTCACTCAACTCAAGAGAAGAGACATTCGTTACAGGAAATTGCGACTAAGACAATCGAGATGACTTCTGTTCAAAAGTCTTCTGCGGTAGGTCAGCCATCGTGAGAACGTGAGCTTTCGATGCCAGCTGAAAAAGCAGACTCCTATCTGGCCAAGGCCGGAGAAGCTCACGGACCAGATCCGGCTCCTCCTGCGGGATATCCTGGTAGCTCGACTGCAAGAACTCGCTTTTGGAGATCCAGGCTTGCGGGAAGTAGGCGATCATGTCGTTCTGAGTAACTGGCGGTGCCTCTCGAATCGGCTGGCCCGACAGTTGTGCCCAAAGCGCTCCAACCAAATCACGCCCCTTTCCGAGCTGTAGGTGGCAAAGCGGAGTCGAGCGCGGATTCATTTCGATCAGATAGGCTGTACCACTGCCGTGCTCAATCATGAAGTCTAAACCAAAGAATCCAGACAAGCCCAGCCTGCGTGCAATGCGTTCTGCAGCGAGCATCATTTCGGAGTTCTCGACTACGCGCACAATGACGGCCGGACCAGTCAGTCCCACCGAGCTAACCACCTCAACGCCAATGCCTGCCAATACCCTCCCCTCCCAGCAAACGACCGCACAGTTCGCCGGATGGCCTTGAATGCAGGATTGGACGATAACACCCGGTCGAGACCGCTCCCACCAAGGTCGCAGCCAGAAAGGGTCACGATTGATGACCAGCCGCTTGAGAACTCGCATGGTCGGGTGCGGCCGACTCATTTCCAGGAAGCATCGCTCGGCCTGCTCTCGACTCGTTGCGACCTGTACGCCACGGCCGCCAAATGTTCCGTCGGCCTTGAGCACCCAGGGAAGTGCATGTTCCTGGTGCCACGACTTAAAGTCGCCCACTGTCTTGACGAGAGCGGTGTCTGGCACCCGAATCCCTTCCCCCAGAGCGACCGTGAGAAGGTCGTAGCGCGAGGAGACGATGGGGTAGCTTTCGGGCCAGCCCAATGAACGCTCTACCAAGGTCGCAACTTTTGTTCCAGCTGCCCCTTGGCTCTGAGCGTGCGCGAACAATTCATGCAGATGTTCAACTCCGCGGTCATCACAGGGAATAATGATTTCCGGATCGGTCGCCTCGATCGCAGCCGTCAATGACTCTAGTGGACGGATGCTGCTATAGGGGAATGTCTGCTGAACGACGTGCGTGTACAGCAGCGGGTGGCCACGAGTCGGGCAGACGCCCGAAACTCGGCAACCTGCTTTCGAGAGACTGATCGCAAGCCGAGCTGGGCTGGGCCACCTATTTGTGTCTGTCAACAAAACTCTCGGAGCGATTGCTCCCCCGTTTTCTGAGATGGAATCGCCAGGCCTCATCTGTGGTTAGGCTCCAAACAACATCTGTGAAACACGTGTCATTATCGAGGTCCCCGGTAAAATGGGTCGTCCCGACTGGGGCCCACAAAGACTGCCTCGCCCTTGCTCTATACTGTCCGTGTGGCCGGCAACAATCATCGACCCTGGGCTCAGCGAACTCAAGCCTGACGCAAGGTTAGCGAACGGCGACTTCGTCGCGGTCTGTGGTTTCGACATCGACTTTGGATTCACTAAACGCCGACTTGCGATCCGCCGATTTTGCGAGGTGTCTTGAAAGTCTCCGGGCTGTGAAACTGGCCCCAAACGCAAACCGCAAGAGTGGCCCAAAGGTATTCGCGGCAGATGCACCAACGAAATACAAGCCGGGGACGGAGGACGCAAAGTTCGACGACAGCACAGGTGTGTGTTCCACACAATGCACTCGTGATTGGAGATCGGAATCCATGAATGCCAAACGCCGGAGATCAACCTTGTAGCCGGTTGCCGTGATGACGTGGTCGGCACTCAGCGTCTTATGCGTGCCTGCGCCGTCCGTGAGCTGGAGGCTCACCCGGCCATTCTGAACCTTCGCCTCCGTGACAGTAACGCCAACGTTCAATGCAACCTTCCCAACCACCTGCTCCTTGATGAACCAGCAAGGAGCTGGACCGAGAATCCGTCGAACTTTATCGAATCGAAACTCTTGAGACATTAGGCGAAAAATGAGCGGTGCGTTCGTACACCAGAACAACTTCCATCCAGGCCCAATCCCTGTAATCGGAGTGCGGAGCTGATCTAAGAATGAAGGTTCCAGCGTCTCAGGCGGGTCATGGAAACGAATGACGGGTTTGCGGGAGATCACCTGGACACGAGCTCCGGCCTGGTGCAGCAGGGCTGCCAAGTCCAGGGCTGATGCTCCGGCTCCCACTACAGCGACTTCACGGCCTTTGAAATGGTCCACGCTATGATGCTTTGAACTATGCGTTACGAACTCCTCTGGAAGCGCGGCCAGAAGTGGAGGCATATAGTCGTAGTGAGTTAAGCCAATCGCCATCACAACCCTGCGCGCGCGAGCTATCTCCCCATCTTCAAGGCGAATCCTGAAGCCTTTCCCGGATCGCTGAAACGAGTCCACGAGTTTGTTCTCCAGTTCCGGCACGAATCTCCGCTGGAACTCCAGGCCGTAGGAAGCAAATACCTCGAGCGGGACGGGAAGGCCAATTTTGGCATATGGAATCCCTTTCTCCTTGCAGTAGGACTGAAGGGTGAAAGCTGAATCCGGATCATAGAGGGAGGACGCGAAGCCCTCGGATTTCAGCCGCATCCCTTTGGGCATGTGTGTCAGCCAGGTGTGCATCGGATTGCCAAAAATACGAAAGTCCACGCCTCGCGCCTTGAGATGCGCAGCGATCGACAGTCCGTAAGGCCCAGCACCGATAATCCCTACATCACACTTTTTCACTTGCTCTGCCATCTCCTATCTCTTGATACGTTCTACAACAATCTGCTCGGTTTCCCTGCCCGGGGAAGCTGAAACTGGGCGAGAAATGCTTTTGGTCAAGGTGCCCCCCTCGGACTTGTGAGAGAGGCTACGGGGCGGCACATCATGGACAGCCCGACTAGGAGGACTCGTTGGATGTGCCGGCCCCCACCAGTATCAATGGTTGAAGGTGCTTGTCCACTATGCATGTTGACCCACACTCGGAACTTCATAGACCAACTTGCCGTTCACATTCTTAGCAAATGCCAACACCGCGCGGTCCGCTTGCTCACCAACAATGCGCCACGAGTTGTCGAGTTTCTCAACAGACATCTTGTTCCGAGCTCTCCACCAGGAATCCACTTCGGCAGGAAGCCCGAACCAAATCTGCTTTTCTGTGCGCAATTGGCGCAAGTGATCCAAGAGATTCATATACACCGACTTTGTCTCCGCCTCGCTAACATAGTCAGGATGGATGATGAAGCTCGCCAGACCAAGCTTTCCTAGGATCAAGTCCACCTGTGTTTTCCAAAGGTCAATCGAGTGCTCGTTTAAGAGGTGAAACAGTGTGTAGTCCTGCGTGGTAGTCACTGGGATTTCGAGTATGTCCCCAATAAAATATGGCATCACCGTGCAACATCCTCCGCGTTGGGGATCAAGATGCGCGACGTTGGGGATTGACATATCGAACGAGAAATTGAGCTTATCGTACCATTCGGGCTTGTGGTAAAGGACTGCCGCGCGGAACCCATGCGCGTCGAACTGAACCGCATAGCGGTTGATCATCTCAGCGCGACGCAAGAATTCTTCGCGGCTGTCGAAGAGCCGTCCGTCGTGATTCAGGTCTTGAATTGCATAGTCAAATCCGCGTTTGCGGATAGTGTCAAGGTAGATTGGTGAAACTGCATAGCGCCCCTCGGGAATAATTTGGAACGAGGCCTTGATTCCGAAAGAATCATCCAAGTCCATCAGATCAGCGCAGAAGTCTCTTCCAGCCTCCGTTTCCACGTCGTGTGTCATCGAAATGCAGCCGCGAGCGCCGGTCGGCCAAAACCAAATGAACGGAATCCTTTCTACCCCTTGCGCTTGAATGGACAGTAGCAAGAGCTTTTCGCAAATGTTCTCAACTGTCGTGTCAACGGGCCAATGCGGAAAAGAGCGTCCTCTCCAATTTCGGCTGTAAAACTTCTGAATCTGTTTTCGCACGTACAAGTTTGTGAATGGCCTAAGGTGGTAATACAGATTCTTGAAGCGACTCAAGGGGCCGATTTCGGTTCCCGAGTCATTTATATAGCGCTCCAGACGGAGATTATCGATGATTTCGCTGGGATCAAACGGAAGTTTCACCCGCCCCCTAGTCATGACTACTTCTTTGAGTGTGTCGTGAAGAACAGATCCGACTCGAGCGTTGCCTGCTCCTGAGCAGGTACGGCCGTAGCAGGTTATATCGGTACCAAATTGAAAAAAAGCTTCGTTCGAAGAAAGCTCTCCGCATAGAGCAAAATCCAAGAAAGTTTCCGGGCAACGATAGTGTTCGCTCACAGCTCGGCTGAGTATGTCCGAGGATGTTTGGGATCCCTCGCAAGAGAACTCTTCGTGGTTTGAGTGCAGGGGAGCAGTGACACGCCCCCTGGATGAATTGTCTGCGCCCATATTTGAGTTAACTCAATATCAGAGGTCCCGCTTCGATCCTCTTGTTTCTCACCTTTTGTCGCGCCGTATCGAGCCAAATCTCAAGGCTGCCTGAATCATTGTGCCTCGAACCATGAGTCTCGAAAGCGCTGGAGCACAGAACCGTGCCGTGGTCACCAAAACAGAGCCCGTTTCCCTCGGTGAACCATGCCACGTCGTATTGGGGGCATGTTACGGCTAGAGGCTGGAAACCCAGGATGATGAGCACATCGCAGCAGCAGAATGCCCCCAACGCCGGCGCGTGCGATTGACAATTCATGCTCGGCACAAAGTGCCCTGAAAATGACTTCGGCGTCCGGCTCGTGATTCAAAAAGGCGCCAGAGGAGGCAGAGGATCTCAGGTGCCGGCTCTCTTGTTTCGAAGCGCTTAAATAATTCTTGTGTTAGGCTCATCTTACTCCTCGGATTTGTTTTCGCAATCGAATGCGAGTTTCGTGCCCGGGGTCGCCGGCTGGGACATTTTGGATCCGAAAGTGACACATCGCACGGTCCGCCGAGCTTTCCAGCGACCATCTGATTTTCCGCATCTCGAGCGAAGCATTCTTGGCTGCCCTCCAGCCGAAGGCCGCCTTGATCCACGAATATTTCCACGACAAGTGCGGAGGCCGCAGCTGCCCACCAAGGTTTGCTGCCACCTGTTCCGCGTGACTCACGATGTCGGCCCTTTCCGGATAGAAGTTGATCAAATTTCGTTGTAGGTAAGTGAGACAGGCCTCTCGAATCCTTGGAGTATCTTCTAGAGACCGGAGATAATCAATATGCAACTGCATGGACAGCCATAGTGCCTCGCGCTTCCTGTCCGACCTGCCCACGTAGGCCAGGCTGCCGGACCGAAAGCCACGGTAGTACACTCTTGCATCCGGGACAAAACGCGTGCCCTCGCTATTAAGAAGTACACGGCAGAAATACTCCCCGTCATCATCAGACAGCATGCGCGTATCCCATGGGCCAGATGCATCGCTCAACTCTCGGCTAACAAGCCAAGTGGCTGTCTGCATGTAAAGGTTAAGTCCCATCTTGCGCAAGAGCCACTCGGTCGGAGACAGATCCTCCCATAATTCAGTGGGGACAAATCGCGTCCGTTCCCACCGGTGCAGGAACTTCCCAAACCCTGAAGAGAGAAGAATTTTCTTGCTTACGCCCTGGTCCAGAACTGCCATCTGCTTGGCAATCTTGTCGGGAGCCAAAAGGTCATCGGCGTCCAACCATTGAATGTAATCTCCTTGGCAATGAGCTAGTGCGTTGTTTCTGGCTGAGGCGGCGCCTTGGTTCTCTTGTACGAGAACACGAACCTCGTTCGATTCAAACCGCTTTGCAATGGCCAGCGTTTGATCTGTGGAACCGTCATCAACGACAATGATCTCCTTTCGTTCCCATGTTTGCGCAAGCGCCGAACGCAGCGTCTCGGCGATCCATTCTTGCGCGTTGAAAGCCGGGATAAGGATGGATACCAAAGGTTTCGCGGGAGCTGATCCTCTGACTACGCTGGCCTCAGGACGGATAAGGCGGTGCCTAGGTCGAGCCCGGTCGAAGCCAGGGGCCCCGAGGACTTCCATGGCTTGGAGGACCGGCAGAATGTTCGCGCCAGAGCTGACAGCATATTGCACGACACTCTCAAAGAATTCTGGCGTGCATCCGTATGGAGTGGGGGTATCGGAAATGTCGTGAGTAGCGAAGATAAGCCAGCCACATGCTTGTCGGTTACGGTCAATGAGATCCTTCACTTCCTGAAAGTTACCTCGGGATTTTTCTAGAAAGTAAGCTGATAGCTGATTGAGATCTGTACTTCCCACATTGAACATCTGGCCGCCACCGCGACAGCAGCGGAAATAATTACGGGCCCTGGCCTTTGTCTCTGGTCGAGGCAGGCTGATTGGGTAAGCGAAGGTCTCGAAATCGGTATCGGGGTAGAGCTCGTCAAGTGCGGTGCGGTTCTGAATAATCGAGTTTTCGAAAGTTCGTGGGTCTGTTTCCCATGAATCGCAATGCGAGAATGTATGGCTTCCCAACTCGTGCCCTTGCTCAAACAGTGTCTTCAAATCCTCCAAATGAAATATTTGACCGCTGGCTGTCTCCTGGCCTACAAGGCCGAGCGACGCGTAGTATGTTCCTGCTAGACCAAAACGGTTCAGGATGGCACCGCCGACGAACAGGGCCGATCGCGGAAAATCATCGAAACTAAATGAGATCAACGGCCGTTGCGAACTGATTAAAAACGGCCTTCTGAAGACGAAACTCGACGCCCTTCTTTGATAATATCCGCGCAATCTTGGCCAGAAATTCAAGAATGACATCTATCTACCCCTTCTGCTGGAAGATGCTCGGCCAGGCAGAAAATCATGCCCAGGCTCAATTCGATCCTGTCAATCAACCCTATTTGTGTTCCTCGGGTCACCTCTGAATCTTTCGGACGCAACTACGGTGTCCGTTCCACCGCCTCAGGGGTTAGGCGCGCTGCCTCAGAAGGCGGAAGCGAGTTCCGAGATCGAACCCACGAAAACATATCGGGCAAGAGCTTTGCGAATCGATAGATGGGATCGGGTCCGCCGTGCAAAACAATGACCGCTCCTAGATAGAGGACTGAGAACAACGAGGAGATCATCACGATCCGAGAGAAGGCCCCCAGGATACCCGACACCACCACCATGGAGGATATCTTGCTGATGATTGCGGCTGACGTCAATCCTGCCAGCAATGATGCGAGAACGTACTTCCAGACGACCGCGATTACCGGGGCAACCCCAAAGCGTATCGGCTTCCCTGCATACCAAAATGCGGGGATAATAAGAATCCAGAATGACGCAGACCAGGCCAAAGCAATCCCGGCCGGCCCCCAGCGCAGCCCCAGTAAGAAAAGCAGAACCGTTACGACGAATTCAACGATAACCCACCGGAGCCATCGATCCGCCCTTCCGATGGAAAGGTGGATAAGGCCACTGGCAAGATATATCAGCAAGATCCCGATGCCGGGCCCAAAAAACGTGAAGATCTGCCCCGCCGACTCCCATTTCACCCCCAACAACAATCGAATCAAGTCCTTCCCCACCAGAGTCAGTAGCGCCCCTACACCCATGCCCGCAAATGCCAGAATGGAAAGCCCGTTGAGAAAATAGCGCCTGTACTCGACAGACCCGCGCTCCAGTCGACTCAGGGTAGAGAGGGCGACTTCCTGGGCAGGAGAGAAGAGTTGGTTCGCCGGCAAGACGAACAGATCATATGCTTTCTTATAGAACCCTAAGGCACTTGGTCCAAAGCGCCATCCGACCAGAAGGTTGTCCGTGTTTCGGGTGACGTAGTTGAATCCATAGCGACCATAGAGATTCAACGCGAAGCGCACAATGGAGGCCGTGCCGGCTGCACGGCGTGGGAGGCTAGGAATCCACCTACACAAATACCAAGCCCCGACGGATTGGACGAGCGGTCTGGCAATGGCCCCACAGACCAGCGCCCAGTATCCCCACCCAACCCAAGCGAGCAATATCGCCAGAGCCACCGAAATAGCGCCCGAGAGAACCTCATTGGCGGAGGTTACAGAGAAGTGGAGGGCTCGTTTCAGCAGTGCAAGGTGCAGAACCGAGGTACCGCTGATGAATATCGTCAGCGACATCCCGACGGCAACGTGCGCGACGCGTTGGTCACCATAAAACTTCGCTAGCATTGACCCCGCGGCGGCGAAACCAATTGCCAATAGAAGACTCACCCCTACGTTGATCCAGAATAGATTACTGGCCAGGAAATGATCCATCTCTTCGCGCTGAATAACGGCCTCTGCATATCCATTCTGCCCAAAGCTCATGAGTAGCAGACTGAATGTGGTAACCATGGTCACCACGCCGAAATCCGCAGGGGTGAGCAGTCGAGCCAGGAAAATGGTTGCGATCATCTGGATTGCAAACACTACACCTTGGGAGAAAACAGTCACCCCCGCGCCACGTACTGCAAGGCGACGCAAATCGCCACCGACGCCAGTAGGCTGGAATCTGCCGCTTGCATCAAAGGGTTTCAAATTCTCTCCGCGTACGTACCGAATTCATGGATTTCCAAAAGTCATTCCTCTATAAGTGCAGATAGCTATCTCGGCGCACCCATGGACTTCATGGGCCTTTAAGTGCCGCCGGACGGCATTTGGAGCTTAACTCAAAAACCGCTTGACTTTGGCCGCGGTCGCAGACAGAAGTTCGTTTTGAGAAACAAAGTTATCCCGAAACTCTGAAAGGTGTCGCCTGGCTCTTGTCTTGATGCTATACGCTATAGTGTCGCTACGTGGGTCGAGTTCTAGCTTGTCAAAGTAGATGACACAAGCCTCGGTTCTCACGCGTGGGGGCAGGCTCACACTGAATTGGAGTTGGTTGTCCTCGTAGGCATGGGCAACGGCCTTCTGATTGACCACGACCTCTTTCACGCAGTCGGGATCGCGCTCTTCCTTCATCACTACAACTTCTCGTAGCTCGGTGGATGGGTTTTCTATCACCAAGTGTTCGGAGTACATTTGGACTGCACCCGTCATGCCCGGACGGTTACGAATTTTGAAACTCCGGCTGATTGCGTCTCCCAGAGAACACCAGCGAAGATTCCAATTCAACGAATTGAGTTTTTCGATGAATTCAATCAATTCGCGGCCCTGAGCCTTAAAGACTTCGTGGTGCGCCACCATTAGGCACGGTTTGCCCAGAAGCGCGTCGAATGCAAAGTTCTCGACGCCGTGTGTCAGATACCGCCTAGTGAAGATGGGAAAGTCTCCGTACTTCGTGATCGCAACATTCCAAAGGTCGGCGATCTCCGTTTCGTTTCGGGCATTGCCCGAAGGGGCCACTTCCGTATTCACGGCTGCGACGAATCCATTCAATTTGAGAGCACGTCCCACTTCAGGCGAGAACGCCCCTTGGGGAAACACCATGATGCGATCATGCTGAAGAGAGGTTCTTTGCGATAACAACTCCATCCTCCGGATTGCAGTCTTAGTTCTTCTATTTAGCAAGGCGGCCGATCGGGCTGCGAATTCGCCAGCAGTGTGATCACAGCCATGGACGCAGAGAGAAAGCCTGTCGTTGCGCAATTGAAACTGGCGAACTGTCTGACGATCAGTCCGTCGCCAATTCCAGGGAATGAATGCAATCGTCGTCGTGAAATTGTGCGAGTCCATCAACTTCAGCGTGTCGCGGAAACACAGGAACCCGTAACGAGGCCTCAGGAGAGGGTCGTCAACAATGAGGCATCCCCGGGTTTCCGTGCCGGTCCAACAAATATCCGCGAACGCCCACTTGAGGTACATCGCTATCGGAACTGCGCTGCAAAAGTACTCTTTCACGTCGAAATACTTTGTGGCGGGAGAACTGATATCGATGATTTCTGAGGACGCGTTTAGAAAGAACCGTTTCCCGCTGCGTACGACTGCACTGAATATTTCACCGCATTTCGCGGTGACTAGACTCTGATGTCGTTTGGGTTGCTGCTGGTAATCGAAGTAGTAGTCTTTTTCGGTCAATTTGACCGACGCGGAGATTCCCGACATAGGACCACACAGCTCAGGAAAATCGTTAGTCACAGACAAGTGGGCTTGCGGTTCGTTAGGTTTTCGAATGTCCGCGTCTGCTCTATTCGTCAAATGCCGGAGCAGTTTTCTGCACGGGTTTGTTTTTTCAAAACCATAAATGTACACGGAGTTCGCGTTCAACATCCAGGCCGGCAGTACTGCGTCAGGGTCCGCGATATTTTGCAGGGCCGCAGCCATGCGTGGGGCAGAACTCAAAATGCAAAACCCGCCGGTATGGGTGCTTTCCGTGCTGGCGCGCTCACCGGCCAATTCGCCGGAGCTCAATACGTTCCAGGGTATTCCGAAGAAATCCAGGAGCGCCGTGAGATTCCGTTCGTCAGAGGAGAGCTCTTCGTCGCAGATCAGGAGTGCCCTTGATGAGGGTGGCACAATCGCGCTGCGGCTTTGGTCGGAGCCGCATCTCGGATGCTCTCGGTTGTACATTCGTGATTTCCTAGACGTCCAGGCTGGCCAGGACCTGTGGTCCGGACTTACGGGTGGCGCTCTCCGGTCTTTTGAGCAATCACCAGCGAACGCATTGCGCGGCTTGGAACAATTGTGTTGAGCACGGGCGTCAAAGCTCTCATAACTGCCGTAAGTCCGGACCCCGCAGAGTGCGGAATCCAACAAAAATTCGCTTGCTTGAGAATCTGCAGGCCCGCAGATGAGAACGGACGGGCATACTCCTCGAGAGAAGGGAGGTAGAGGGCCTTCGCGCCTTTGACTAAACGATCGTGAAAGCGGCTGCGAAACGCGGGAAACCTATTGTTCATATCGATGACGATGCACACTCCGCGGTCTGCAAGAAGGCTGGTTATGGTTGCTGCGACTTCCTTCTCTGTCATCAACCGGTGACTGTAACGTATCGTATTGACGCCCAACATGACGTCGAACGATCCGAGAAGGGCCTCTTTAGGGACGCCGAGCTCCTTTGTCACTTGCTCAATGAGAGTCTCATGGCTCGCTACACAGAATTGTACTTTTTTGTTCTGTTCTGGCGTCAGATATCTTTTCGCCTCTCGTTTGGCTGCGCCGAGTAACGCGTCCGAAAAATCCGTGCCGACGGCGAATTCCACCTGTACTCCCCGCCGCTCCAGCGCCGACACGAGGTGTATAAGATTCATTCCGGCGCCGCAGCCGAACTCCCATAGGCGGACCCCCTTCTGGACTCTCGACTTGGGGATTTGGTTCTCGATCACATTGAAATAGATTTCTCCGTAGTCGTGGTCCAACAAATAGCTGATTCCATTCCCCGCTGTTTCCTTTGTGTATCTGCGGAGACTATCCTCTGTGCTGTATTCTTCGAGAAATTCGCCGCTCAGTGCGGACGGATTATCGTGACTCATCGTTTTCCTCATAGTTGATAATAAGCATGCCAGCCAGATTCTGCCAGCTGGCGCACGCCGTAAGGTTTCGCGCCTAGCTTCTGTTTGAACCGGACTTTCCGTTTTGCCACCCTAGCCAAGTTTGATTGTACAACCAACCGCCCTACATGAAAGGCCTTGTGTACGTCCATTCCGCCATAGCGGGAAATCAGTGTTTTCTTGCCCTGTTCCTTACCGAAGTGGCACAGAGGAGGCCGATAAAAGATTCAGTCTCCTCCTCGTGTTCTCCGCTAGGGCTGGAGGCAGCCGCTCCGGGTTCGAGCTGATGCCCAAGGCACACTTCCGAGAGGGCCCGCCAGTCCCAGGTTGGAACAGTTACCCCCCAAAGCAGTTCGACGCGCATCTATATCTTCACGGGGCCTGGGGTCGCAAGGCGTCATGTTTAACGGCCAATGCAGGCTTTTAGAGCGAGCCTCAACTGGACCAGTATTCCGGAAGCGGACCAGTTCTCCCCTACTGGTCCAAACCTGTTCGCTGGACCAGTAGGCTTCATCTCAAATCGAGCGCTACTATGGGCAGGAAGAATAGGCATAATTTTTAGGATCAGTTGCTTGGGCGCAGCTTGCGTTATGAGTGGAGTGCTTTCTCAACGCGTGAAGGAGCTTAACCAAAAATGAAACGCAGCCAGTCGCTTCTGGTGTTCTTTGTCACATTCTTGATTTTTCCGGCCGTCGCCCACGCGCAGGCCTGGTCTGGAATCATCAGCCCCGAGCGGGCAACCGTTTGGGCAGGGGCAGGTGTAGTAGGTGGTATCCCCTCGGCCTCTTGGACCCAATGCGGCTCGACCATCGCGGCCTATTCAGGCACTGCGGCAACCATCAACAACGCAATTACCGCCTGTGGAAAGAATCAATGCGTAATTCTCGGCGCTGGAACATTCAATCTTTCAAGCGGAATCACTATGGGCGGCAAAAGCAATGTCTGCGTGCGCGGGCAGGGAGCCAACTCCACATTCCTTGTATTTAGGGGAGGGGTTAACTGTTTGGAGAGCGGCTCGCAGTTTGGGTTATGTATCCAAAGCACTGACAGCACCTTCGGAACGCAGCCACCGGCCAACATTTACAACTGGACAGCGGGATACGCTCAGGGCACGAATCAGATTACGCTCTCTAGCGCAGCACTCATCAATATTGTGGGGGGCGCTTCGCCTCCTACTCTCCTAGTCCTCGACCAATGCGACGACGGCTATACGGGTTCAACCTGTGCAGGAAGTTCGGTGGACACAGGAAACATCTTTACCTGTGCTGACCTCTTCAGTCCCTCTGGGCCGACGGGCTGCACAGCGAATGGGCCTGACAGCGGGCAGGGCAATCGCCAGCCCGCTCGCTTCCACTGGGAGATTGTCGAGGCTACGGCCTGCAATCCATCCCCTTGTGCAGCAGGTCGAACGGTCGTCACTATCAAACCTCCCCTCCAGCACCCCAACTGGCGTTCTGGCCAAAGTCCTGCCGCGTGGTTGATTCAACCAATCACTAACTCAGGCTTTGAAAATCTTTCGGTTGACATGTCGGCGCTAACCGGCGCTGGCGGTATCGGGATAGCAAACGCCTCCCATGTCTGGGCCAAAGGAATTCGCGTCGTCAACGCATGGGCGGAAGGCGTATTTGCTAGGACTTCCGCGCATTTTCAGTTGGAGAGCAATTACATCTATAATTCCGGCCAGAATCTCGCCAACCCGGACCCATTCGGCATCCGCTACAACGGGTCAAATTATCTGATTCAGAACAACATTTGCCAGAAGAACAAGGAATGCATCTTCCCCGAAGGACCTTCAAATGGAGGGGTCCTTGCGTACAACTTCGTAGCTAACAGTTTTAACGATGCTGAGGGCATGGCGCAGGGGATCCGCACTCATGCGGTAAACAACCTTGAGTTGTATGAAGGAAACATCTCTAACAACTTCGACGATGACGATTTTCATGGCACGCATTTTGGCCAGACACACTTCCGAAACTTTTACGCCGGATGGGAGTCGTGCGCGAACGGACAGTGTGGATCGTTTACCGCGAAGCAGGGCTATACCAGCGCCTTCATCGCAGAGGCATATAGCCGCTATTCCAATGCAATCGCAAACGTGCTCGGCACTCCCGGCTACCACACAACGTATTCCGCCTGCAACACCACGAACGGGCTGGACAAGGTAATTTGGAATGTCGGTCAGGGAAACGGAGCAGGTTCCGGTGGCTCAATCCCGTGCGACACAATTTCCAGGGATTCCGTCCTCAAGTGGGGTAACTACGACACGGTGACTGGCCTGCCTCTATTTTGCAGCGCTGGTCATACGAACTTTGGAAGCTGTCCGAATGGTTCTGAGGTCCCCACGGGAGCGCTGTTATTTCCAAATCTTCTTCCCACTCTTGGTGACACAAGTGCGGGCCAAGCTGCACTGCCCGCTTCGTTCTATTTATCGTCCAAGCCTTCGTGGTTTGGATCTCTGCCTTGGCCTCCAATCGGACCCGACGTGAGCAGCGGCAACGTGGGGCAGTGCGCGGGATCGCTGAACGTATCTGGCAAATTCAACGGCGTGGCCGCAACAGACGCCTCGCAATGTGCTGGCTCAGGCCTCTCGACCGCATGGGCAGGACACGTCAATGCGAATCCAGCGATGAATTGCGCCCTCAATGTTATGGGGATGCCGCCCGATGGTTCAGGAAACGTACTGGCGTTCGATGCGAGTGCCTGTTACGGCGGGTCGTCGTCTTCGAAAGCTCCTAATCCTCCGACGAGTCTCGTTGTTGTTGTTAATTAAGCTGACCGGATCTATTGAGTAATTTATTGAATCTGGTTGTCTTCCACTGAGTTATACAAGAGTGTGCAGTCACGCGCCGGTCTTCCGCTGCCAACGGCATTCTCTGCGGGCACTAGGCGATCGACAAACACCATCGTCCGCCGAAGATCAACGTGCCAGAGGACGGCGCAAAGCAGAAGCCCCCCGAACGTCAGCGATAGGACCAACTGTGCGAGGCGCTTCATTGCATCTCCATTTCGTTGCTGTCGGCCCGGGCGACAATAGTTCTTTTACCGCTCCGATCGTCGTCAGCGCCTATCATGTAAAGTTTCGACCATAGGTTTGCAGCGCTTCTCTGCACCGCGACCAAAGCAAAGCACGCGAGGAGAGACAGAAACGGAATGAGCGGAATGCTATATCTCGCTTGCGCCAGAATCGGTAAACAGACAGCTGTCACGTATAGGATGAGGAGAATCATGGGAGCAATGGGTTTGAGTTTCTTATTTCTAATAGACAACCCCGTGCCTACGAGAGCAAGGAGAAGTAGAGGGAGTTGTACAACTAAATTTACGGTCGTCGACTTCCATGTTTTGCCCGCAAACCAGAAATTGAATAAATTGGAGCGCACGCACCTGATGAACAACGTAGGAGAATTTTGGTATTCAGCGATCACTCCTCTCAAAAGATAGCTCGAAAATTTAACTTCGTCGTCGCTCGAATAAAAATACTGGTAATAACCGTCTTGGAAAGGATATCCAAGTTCCCGGGCTCGTTTGCTCCTCTCCCGTGCTGCTGCCCTATCAAGATCCAGCCAGCGTTTATCGCTGGAGAGATGTGAACAGATATATTGACCGGCATGAGCGGATACACCTAGGACACTGGCTGTTGGTACGAATTTTCCAACGAGAAAGTAGTTTCGAAGAATCCATGGAGAGAGGACAACGAACATAGCAATTACCATTAAGGCGACGTTCCAGCACATGGCGAGCTTTGGTATCCGCTGCCGTTCAAAGATCAGTAGATAGGCAAGTACAACGAGGGGGAAAAGCAAGGGTGTGCTCTTTACCAGAACAGCTAACCCCAATACCCCTCCACTCACCACGTAATCCAATCCCCTGTTACCTTTAATTGCTTTGTATAAGGTCAACATGAACAGCGTAATTAAAAAGGTAAAGATTACTTCGATGCCTCCTCGACTTTCAGCGATCAAGGTGCCAGGGTGAAACAAAAATAACAAAGGAGACCCGAAGACCAGCAACTTGCTGTTTGACAGTTTGCGTGCGATGCAAGTCATCAGCCATGCGGCTCCAACACCCAAGGCCATGTTCGCCACCTTTACTGCCGTGAAACCAAATCCAAATACAAGAAATAGCCCGGCCAAGAAAAAAGGATAGCCGGGCTCACGCATTAGGGTCCTGGCGGTGTCTGGGTAGAAACGGTATCCGTGGCCCTCTACCAGATTTGTGGCAATTTGGTCATATCCATCGGGGTAGCTGTTTAAGCCATAAAGGGGAGATACATCACCAGTGAATTTGGGTAGGACCACAAGAAGGACGGCGGCATCAATAAGGCAGATGAGAATGGCCCCGATGATTAGGGAATACCTCGATCTTAAATTCATGACAATTTGTGAATCGACTTAGACCGATGAACGCCCTGATAGTCGCCAGACTCCTGAGCGAGATCTGCGGCCTGCGAATGCCTCATAGTCGCCAGAGAAACATCCTCGCGAGTTCTCACAGGTGCTACCCGCGAAGGGAAATCAATGATTGCCAACAGAGTGGTGAACCAGATTGGGGTTATGCGGAAAAACATGGATTCCGAGATGTTATAGATGATGAGAACTATCAGGATTGCGAATCTGACTCGCTGGAATCTATTCCCATCGAGGCTTTTTATAAGCCGGTTCCCGGAGGTGAGTAGTAGAGTGAACAGGAGAGAGATTCCGATCCATCCGCCATCCAAATACAAATCCAGGTAGCCACAATGCGCGTTCGGGACAGAGGTATGCATGGCCAGCTCAATTGCTTGCCCTCCCTTCCCACCCCAAAAGTTCCAGTATCCGGCGCCAATTAGCGGGTTTACCGTTGTAGCTGTAATGTGCGCCCAGATGTCGGTTCTGCCCGTAAACGTCATATCGCGTCCCAACGCTTCGATCAACGGGGCAATTACCGAGCTGAACTGCTGCGTGAAGAACAATAGAACCGGGACGGACATGGCCCCGGCGAGGACCATTCTGCTGATGGGCTTGGACGAAAGCCATCCACTTCTGACGATTAGAGCCAGGCCAATCAATAGGCACAGGAATGCTGTCTTGCTTTGTGACAACTGTAGGAGATAAGCACCCATAAGTAGCAGAACGAAGCGATCCCAAGGAATCTTCGCGCCTGAATTTCTCGTCCTTGCAGGGTGTGCGTCCAGGCAATCCCAGACCAGGAACAAACTGCAAACGAGTACGATTTCTCCGAGCGAATTCTTCTGCGTCGTGACACCGGTGACCATTAGCTCGCCGCCTGCGGAATAAGTCCGACCCAACCTAGGGAAGTATCTGACGAAAACTATGGATAAGGGAAAAAGTAGAGACGCGCATCTGAAGTAGACGGCCTGCATCGCCTCCAATGGATCCTTCTCGGAGAGCACCACCGAAATGACAAACGCGAGTCCAAAATCTTTGAACAATCTCTTAGTTGAGCCAAACGGATCACCGGACCAAAGTATGCTGATGGCGAAGAAAAGGTAGAGCGCCACGATCGCAGTATTAGCAGAGAGGAGCTTCCCCCACTTCACTCTGCGCGACGACGCAATAAGCCAGGACCCCACAAGCACTAACAAAAAGAACGCTTCGTCGAGCATGCTTCTTTGCGCGTCATTCCGCAGGCCGACGAATTGCACGTCCGACTGTAACCACTCCGACACGGCCCTCGATCCGAGAATCAGGAGAAGGATCGTCGGGATCCATATCGCCACACTGACTGACCGGCGGCGCCTGATGTCGCGCACGATAAACCACGTGCTGAAAGCAAGGGACAAGAATAATGCTATGGATGCCATTTGTTAATTTCGACCAGGTGCCTGGTGCGCCGTGCTCGCGGAAGGATCCAAGAACAGTCGATGTAGGAGTTCTAGTGTGAGTAACTGGTGAATCTCAGTGGTGTAGTTTCGGTTTCCTTTTAGGTGTCCTTTCACAACGACTTCGACCTGGTTGCGGTCCAAGTACGGCCGGGACAGTGTTCGCGGGTCGAGCAAAATTTGCCGAACGTATTCGGATAGGGCGTCCCGATACCAGACTCGGAAGTGATTGAATTTGTGTCTGCCGAGGAAGAGGCGTTCCAGATGAAGCCGCGAGAAGAAATGATCGATCTGGGCTACCCGTTGGGGCATGCCGTAGTCGTATGCGTATTCCGCCCTGAACGTAAACTCGAGCCAACCTCGGGTAATTGCATCGAGCACTGTTCCGGAGGTTCCGCCTAGGCCACGGTCAGTTCGGATCCGACCGAGCGCGGCGCTGCCGTCGGAAATCAACCGTGAGCAATCCTTGCTGTTTTCGAAGATGTCCAACTTTGGAGCCGACGAATCATGCGCGCGAAAAGCCGTCCGGACGAGCTCATTGTCAAGGTACGGAGACCGAAGGGAAAGTTGAGTTTGCTCTAGCGCAAGGAGGCCATAGTGGTGCCAGGGGATCTGCCGGAAAGCAATAAACGATAGTGCGTGCTCCCGGATCAGCCCGGCATATGTTCGCTTGGCCTCATGGATGTGCGAGAGAAACTCCGGACGAAACAGGCCGGCGGTTGGTTCCACGGGCTTGAATGCTCGCAAATGGCGAAGTATCTCGCTGCCGTAATTTCCCGTCATCCTGACAGGGGCGATCTGAGCGGCCCGTTCGTTCACGTAGAGATCTGAAGAACGGTTGACGTAAGTACATCCGTCCGTAAGGTAAACTGATCGCTCGGCGTAGTACGGGAAGCGCGAGAGAAACTCCTTTCCTACCGAGATAACCTCGAAGGATTGGTTGCACGCCTTGGCAATCTTCCGCGCAAGCAGCACGTCCTCACAGTCACGAAACATGCCCCCGAATGAATAGCAGGGAAGAGATCCAGGAGGCAACTTGTGCCACGCCATGATCATTCGCGTGTCCAGCCCCCCAGTCAAAGACATTCCGATTCGTTCCCGCCCATTGAGATACCTGGGCAGGGTCCGCGAAAAGGTTGCACGAAGTTCTTGGTAGTAGGCTTCCGGCTCCAGAGGAGACTGGCCCTCCCATTCCTGCGGCTCGAAGTACGTGTTTTTCTGCTGCAAGGAGGCGTTCCGAAAGGCCCAAGCTGAAGCCGGCGGCAGTACCTGGATAGACTTGAAGACTGTTCGGTTCTCTAATACGCAGCCGCAGGAGACTAATTCACCCAAACTCCGAGAATCTGCGGTCCGCGACTCGGGGCGGACTGCCAAAATCGCTTTCGCTTCTGCTGCAAAGTAGAAGCCGTCTCTTGACTCATGATAGTAGATCCGCTGCAGCCCAAACCGATCGTTAAACAGTGTCGCGATCCCGCGGGCTCGGTCTACGAGGAGCCCGTGAAATCTTCCGTTCAGACCTTTCGGAAATTCGGGGTCCTCTTCGTAGAGGTGGACAAGATACGCGGGTCCATCCCCCTCTAGGACATGCCCCAGGTCCTTGAGGCGCCGAAGCGTCCCTGGCTCAGGATACTCCTCACCGGAAAATACAAGAACAACATCACCTCGCTCATTGCGCAGCGGCATTCCGTCAGAGAAGGAACCCTTTCGTGCAACCCAACCAACATAGACCCCTAGCGCTTCATCGATCCAGGTTCCAGCACTGTAAGAAGTTTCATGGCGGAGTGCTTCGACCATCCGCAGAAGCTGTGGTTCCGCCCAAGCGCGCGGCATTTTTGTGATGAGACCGACGATCCCTGGCATGACCGCTGCTTTTAGGATCCTTCCGCCACAGACTGATGTCTGCGTTTGTACCACGCGCTACGCAAGTCCCGGTACTTGGCGAGTACAGGTTCAGGGAAATAGTCAGCAAAATTCTTGTACAGCCCCCAGCGGACAGCTAGTCTACCAATTAGTGTCAAAGGAACTCGGTAGCGAGGTACATCGACCCGTTGGAACCCGTTACGCTCCTTGAAGTCGCTGAGGCTACTTCGCTGCTTTTTCCCATAGGCAAACCTTGAATACACGAGGTATTGGATCCCTCGCTCGGCACAAAATCGAACGGCCTGGGCTACAAGCGCATTCGTCGGTGCTTTGTCCCTATGCTGGACCATAGAGACAATGTTCATCAAGCCCGCCTGTGTTTTGGTCTCATCCCATGTCAACTTAATGAACCCTATCAGCTCATTGCCTAAAAATGCTCCTATGAAAGCACTGGTTTCGAGAAAGGTCGCCTCCTCCTGGTGGACAATCTTGAGTGCCTTTCCGTAATGCTTGTTCGGCGCCCCTTGGCGTACGGGGGATTCGTTGTAAACCTCCATGATCGCCTTCGCGAGGCCTTCATCGAATGGGACTTCCCGGACGACCACACCTTTCTTTTCGGCCTTCCGAATCATATTCCGTGTTTTGTTGTCGATTTGCCGTGTCCACCAATCTTTGAATGTGCTTATGGGCAGCGCTGCAAGGTTGTCCCATTCCATGGGGAAATCATATTTGGGTGAAGTCTCAGGCAAACGCTGCACAAACGTGAACAGATCGATCCGCGTTCCGCATCGCCGGAGCCCGTCAAGCAAGGGTTGAGGATCGTCGAGAAAGTGGTACCCATCCGCCTCGAGTCGCGCAGTCCGGAGCAGTCGCCCCTCAACCCTGATCTCCCTGTCGCAAACTTTTATCATTGAACGCATGAACGATTGGGCCCTCTTCCCTTTAGAGGCCCGGTCCGGGCCTTGTCTCTATTGGCGATGCTTCTAGACGCCTTGTATGGAGGCAGCAACACCCAACGGCGGGACTAGATGGTGGCGGAGAGGGAAGTGAGTCGAAGCCGTGAGTGGTGCTGCCATCGCATCTGGCGAGCTGACCGCTGCCTTAGCTAAGCGCGACCTCTCCACAAGATCAAGCTACCATAGCGAACGCTTCGGACTGTGCGCCTACTCGTCCCTGAGTGCGCTGGTGAGAAACACTCCCATTGGCTTGGAAAATCTGGTCCCGCTTGTCACTGCTCAGGCTACGTTTCCCGTTGAGTGACCAATCTCAATCCGAGATATGCGAAGAGTCGGCTGGTGTGGTCAAAGAGCTTTATCAAGTACTTAAGAAACAGGTGGTGCCCAAATACGGCAAGAATAGGCAAGGCGACCGCGTAACACGGCACTGCGATCAACGATTTTGCCGCGTTCGCAAATCGATGCGTAGGATGTTTTGGAAAATTGCTGCCGCGGAGCAGGGCGCGTCTCAGCAGATAACTCCTCTTGCAGCGCGATGAAGGAACCACCTCATAGACGACTGCTTCGTTACACCAGACAAACTTATGCCCTCGCTCCATCATTCGCCGGAAGAAGTCTACGTCTTCTCCGGCAGTATCAAATTCGGACTGGAAGGCCGGGTTGCCTGGACCCAGGATATCCTTCCGAAACAGTACATTGCCGCTGCGAGCTTGAGTCCAATCCATCTCATATCCTGAGGAATAGATCGGGCGCTCGAAGAATTTGCCCTTTTCCACCCACGGAGGCGGAGCACTCTCGAAATGCGGCTTTACTGGGCCAAGAACCCCTTCCACTCCGTACATCATGTACGCTTTGAATAAAGTGCAGAGCCAGTCTTCCGCGGGAAATTCGTCGTCATCAATGAATGCGATAAAATCGCCCTTGGCGTGTTCCAAAGCCTTATTCCGTGCAAGGGCGATATTCTGTTGCGGTTCAACACAGTATGTCACGGGCAGATGGGTAGTGGAGGAAAACGTGGCAACCACCTGCTCGGCGGAGCGTAAGGAGTCATTGTCGGCCACGACCACGGAGTAAGTGAACAGTCCGTCTGTTCGTTGATTGTCCAATCGCTCCAGCAGTTGCTTCAAAAGCTCCACCCTCTTGAAAGTGCAAATGCACACCGAAATATGATGGGCCTTCATGGCCGGGATGGGCGATTGTGGGCGAGCACCATCCACTAGTTCGTTGGCACTCATGACCGTGCAAAAACCCTCGAATGCCTGGCGACAGAAGCCGCCATCCGCCTGCTTCGCTCGGCCATTCCAAGGACAGGCAAAAACTTGCGGACCAGGCTCTCATTCAATGGAAGTCCGAACGCACGTGGGTGACACCGTCGCGTTCTCAGGCAATTGAGAACGGTTTCCTCGGAAGCTTTTTCATCCATGTCCAGCGCCATGGCCAACGGAAATGATTGACGTTCGGTATGGAAATCCAACCCCACAAAAGGAATCGCGCCGGACGTTTCCATCAGCGCGGGGGCCGTTTTGCTCGGAGCCCAGCCGTCATATTTTCGATTCCAAGTTTCAATTCCCAGGAGTCGCTCGGTCCAGGATGGATCGAAGGTCTTCCATGCATCCCGCCTGGATGGATGCGCAAGCACAGCCACGCCTCCAGCAGCATGAACCGCGCCTAGCATTTCGCTTGTGGGCAAGCTCTCTCCAAGAAAAGGCACGGGCCCCCAAACGAGAACATGGACGCGATTGGCTGAGTCGCTGTACTCGATGCCTGGCACGACGAGGATTTCACTAGAACTCGCTCGAGCACACGCTTCTCGATACTGATCCAGGCGCGACGCTGTGAACCCGCGGTCGTGCTCTGTCATCATCAGAACCCGGCACCCACGGCGGCTGAACTTCGTACTCAGCGCTTCAAGCGACCAACTCCCGTCATACGACCACCCGGAGTGCACATGACAAGCGGCAAAGACTTCCATAGATTCCTAGTTCTGTGCCTTGAACAAGTTGTCGTGAATCGTGTAGTAGCAATCAGCGAAGAATACCTTTGGATCATCAGGCCGCCAATTGTAATACGCGTCGCCGTCGTGAATATGCAGGACCTCTCCCATCGTTTTCCAAAACGGTGGCCATTCGCTCAGCGCCTTTGACTTTCCACCTCGCAGCACAAACAAGAGATGCATGAACTCGCGACCTACGTGTCTGCAAACCAAGCCGGAGGTGGCGGCCGGTTCCATACCAACTCGTGAGTCTTCATCCATCGTGAGTCTCACATGCCACGCGGGGTACTCAAGACCCTGGCCACGAGAAAGCGCCATGCTCCCCCATGGTCTGCCATTCATCTCGACAAACCAGAGTTTCCCTGCAACGTCGCGCAAAAGTTCGATCATGAATACGCCCCGCCACCCAGTCAATCTGATGAACTCTTCCGTCTTGGCTCTCAGATCCTCAGACACCAGCTGGGAGGTGCACGCACTCGATCCCGAGCCCTGAGGATTCATCATCCTTAATCTCCGGTGTCCGCTCCAGGCTCGGACTCCTTCTGGTGCTGCAAGACCGAAAACGCCTTCCCCAGTTCCCACGATGAAGGGCTGCACCAGCAACGGAACACGCTCTCCCCACTCCGCTATCGCGCGCTCCAATTCAGTGGAATTTGCGCAGATCCATTTCCGGCAGCTTTGCACGCGCCCTTCCCTTACCGGAACACACTCAGCAGCCTTTAGAATAATCGGAAATGAATCGGCGGCACTGAAATCAGACACTTCCTTCGCCTTGCTGGCAAACACTGTCTTGGGAACATCAAACCCCGCATCTTGGGCCTTCTGAATTTGCAGGCACTTGTTTAATGCCAATTCAGCATTCGCGCCACCTGGTCCCGCCAGGAGCCAGTGATTCGCAAGCTCCACTCTGCTGCTTAGCCATACTGCTTTGTCGTCCAATGGAAACAATATCTGCTGGGCGTCACCCAACTTCCCATGCATGGAAGCCATGAGGGACTGCAAGTCGGAGAGAGCTGCTTGCATGTCCACTTCCGGCGGGCAGATCTCGTAACATTCAACATGCCGACTGGAGCGTAAGGCGGACGCCCGCCCTCTGCGCGCGAATGCAGCCACACGGAATCCATCGTCCACGAGGCTCCAAACTACTTCAGGAGCGGACATGGCTTCCGCAAAACCTACGAGGATCGTGGTCTGAGACATTTTGTAGCGAAGCGAAAGCACGTGGGGCCAGCCAAATCCCGGATTCTCAGCCGCTCCAATCATCGGGTAAAGGCGGCTGGCTTCTTCTCGGCTTCGCCCTGTTTCAAGTGTTCCGCGACTGCCTCCCCGATGACCCTGTATCCGTTTTTGCTCGGGTGCATGTCAGATGCACTGCTGGCATAGAGACCCTGCCCGACGGATCTCTTCAAGGCGGGCAGTGGATCTACATAGGAAATATCTGCATCGGTCATAAACTTGAATAACCGCGCCCTCGCTGCACGCTCATTGACCAGTAGTTTGTCGACCATATCACTTAGTGGGATGCTGGAATTGTGTTCGAGATAGTCTGAGAAGACCATCTCCTTAGTTGGTATGACTGCCACGAGAAACTGGACATGGTTCTGCTGACAGATTTCGCTCATCTCCTTCAATAGCTCGAAGCTGATGCGCATGCCCTCACGGACGTTCGGATTCTCCTGGTCAAGCCCGAACAGCACGGCCTTGGGGCGGAAGGCTTCCAATATGTTCTTTTCGGGAACAATCAGTGTTGTGTCGGAGCCGGGATATAGCTGCGCCGCATTTCTGATTTGGACTTCGCCCTTAACCCGCCCCCCGAGACCTGTGTGAAAAACCAACTGGTAAATGACACTGTGGCGGGACAACCAGACTCTGATCCCTTTATGCCAACTCGGAAGACCCGGTTCGCTCTCCCAGATATTGGCCTCGACTTTCTGAGGCGGGAGCTTTCTCAAGTACGCCCAATAGTCAAGACCGTATGTGAGTGAGAATGCATTTTCAAAGTCATCGCCCATGTACAGGCCCCAAATGACCATCTTGGGCTTCAAGCTGAGTGCTTTAGTTTTTGAAAGATAAAAATACTGGTTCGGCCCATACCCTCCCAAGCCCATGTTGTAGACCTTTCGGCCGGTCAAACGACTCAAGACATACGGCCATGAGTCCACCATTCTTGCGCTGTTCCCATAGGTGTGAGAGTCCCCAACGGCAACAATGTCAGCGCTTTCGGGCACCCGAGGGTTCCGGAACCCCCATCGGTCAAACGCGGCCATAGCACTGGGCGAAGGGACTGCTCCCAACACGTCATCGTGCACCACCTCAAGTCTAAGGAAGTCTGCGGGATTGAGAACCAGCCGGGCCGCGAATTCGCAGAGGAGCAACCCAAGCCCGATCGACGCCACAAGCACACTTAGGTTTAAGAGGGCCTTTTTCAATTCAATCATTAAGGTCAGCTTATTTCCGCGGCGATCAGTCCAGCTTGAACTCGGTGCGCCAATCGCCTGTTTCGGACAGGGCCGGCTGGTCCTTTTTATCGAGGACGTAGTTTCCCACAACCAGGAAATCCATTTCTGTCCGCATGAAACATCGATAGGCGTCATCGGGAGTGCAGACGATCGGCTCGCCGCGAACATTGAAGCTGGTGTTCACAATCACGCCGTAACCGGTCTGCTTCTTGAACTCGCGGATCAGCTCCCAGTATCGGGGATTAGTTTCCTGGCTTACGCTCTGCACGCGGGCCGAGTAGTCGATATGAGTGATGGCCGGGAGATCGGAGCGGAGGAAATAAAGCCGCGCATAGAGAGGCTTGTCGTGATACCCCTGTGGAAGTGGAATTTTCTTGTCCTCACGAATCGGCGCAACCAGAAGCATGTAGGGGGACGGCCGGTCCAGATCAAAATACTCGGCGATATCTTCTTCCAGGACTGAAGGCGCGAACGGTCTAAAGCCTTCGCGATACTTGATCTTGAGATTTAGTTTTTTCTGCATCTCAGGGTTCCGCGCATCTCCGAGAATGCTTCGGTTTCCCAGAGCGCGCGGGCCGAATTCCATCCGGCCCTGGAACCAACCAATTACGTTTCCCTCCTTAAGCTTCGCGGCCACGTCGGAAGCGAGACTCTGGAAGTCATCGTAGTGTCGCGCCTTCGCGTCGTATCTTTCCAGTGCGCGCCGAATCTCTTTGTCCGAGAACTCCGGCCCCAGGTAGGAACCATCTGTTGCATCCCTGTGACCATCGATATGCCGCTCGTTTCCGTCGTGAATGTGCCAAACGGCATAAGCTGCGCCCACCGCGCCACCCGCATCCCCCGCCGCCGGCTGAATCCACAAATCTTCGAAAGTCCCGGCTCGCAGGATTTTCCCGTTGGCGACGCAGTTGAGCGCCACGCCACCCGCCAACACCAGGTACTTGCTGCCCGTCAATTGCCGCGCCGTGCAGGCGAGCCGCAGGACAATCTCCTCGGTCACCTGCTGGATGGCTAGCGCCATATCCATATATTCTTGGGAAATCTCGGACTCTGGTTTTCGGCGGGGCAGCCCAAAGAGTTGTTCCCATTTCTCTTCGTTCACCATCTTGAGTCCGGTGGCGTATTCGAAGTAATCCATGTTCAGCACAATCGATCCGTCTTTGCGGATATCGACGAGCTCCGTCGTAATCTTCTTTTTAAATTCCTCTGTCCGCTGCGAATCGGGATTCCCGTACGGCGCCAAACCCATGAGCTTGTATTCCCCGCTGTTCACCGCAAATCCCGTGTAGTAAGTGAAGGCCGAATAAAGCAGACCAACAGAGTGGGGGAACTGCAACTCTTTCAGTATCTCAATGTCTTTCCCTCGACCGCGCCCGATGGTCGTCGTGGCCCATTCTCCGACACCGTCAACCGTGACTATTGCCGCATCCGGGAATGGTGAAGGATAAAAAGCACTCGCCGCGTGAGACAGGTGATGCTCTGGATAGTAAATTGGGACTTTGCCATCACCGAGCTCTGCGAGCTGTTCGCCGAGCATCCGCCTCATAAACAGCTTCTCTTTGATCCACACCGGCATTGCCGCCAGGAAGCTCAAGAAGCCGCTTGGCGCAAATGCGTGATAGGTTTCGAGTAGCCGCTCGAACTTGAGAAACGGCTTGTCGTAAAACGCCACGGCGGCAAGATCCTTGTAGTCGATCCCCGCTTCCTGCAGCACATAGCGGCAAGCATGGATGGGAAATGACGAATCATGCTTCTTCCGAGTGAACCGTTCCTCCTGCGCCGCAGCCACAATCTTCCCGTCAACGAGGAGTGCCGCAGCACTATCGTGGTAGTAAGCCGAAATGCCGAGGATTGCGCTTTTTTTCATTACGAATGCTTTCTTTTAAAAATCCCCATCCGATTATTCAGCGAACGCTTAAAACAGCGTATAGATGAATGGGGCAATCGCAGATCCGCTAGCAAATACCATGAGCGCGCCAAACACCAAAATGATCACGATAAGGGGCAGGAGCCAGAATTTCTTCCGCTCCTTAAGAAAACCCCACAAGTCTTTTAGGAAATCCATGATTTATGATCCTCTTCTACTTGTTTCGGCCTCAGTATGGTCTCTCAAGGTCCCGGCCGATAAAGATATGGTTCCTCTCAAGCATAACCGAATCCTGGCTCGCCTTGAAAACTCGCAAGTTCAGGGCGTCCTTACCAATCAACCGGCGCAAAATGCCGATCGGGGTCACGACGAGAAAGAAAACGATGGACAACAGAACCTTTGGAACGATCTCTCCCAGCAGAGTCGAAAGCCCCAGCCACACCACGGCGACGGGCCGGAATATCTGCGGGAAAATCATGTTCACGACGTGGAGCGCAATCGCAACAATTAGGTATCCGTGCCGTTTCGGAGAAGCAGCAAGGAGCAGGCACAGCAGAACCATCGCCATGCCCGTGTCCCGGCTCTGGTCTTTGCTGATTTTTCTCTTAATAAATACTTTCATGGCTGGTCTCCTCGCGTGCCCGCCGAGCGATGTACCTTCATGTTCGGCAAGAATGCGACTTGAGTTCGCGAGCGCCTCACGCGATAGCTGCGGTGGTATGGGCGTGAGATTGGATTAGTGAACGAAAAGACTGGGCGTCCTCACATGTTGAACATGTATCCCGTTGCGCTCATACCAATTCGACGCAGATCCTTCCATAATTCCCCATTTCGGCAATGATCCGAAAGCTCTTTCTAAAAATCCTTTGCCAGTCCATAAACGCCTTGAATTCATTCTCGCGGTCATAGAACTCATCGAAGATCAGGAGACTACCTTTGGACATGAACGGAGAAAAATACACCAACGCCAGCATGGCAGAGCCATATAGATCACAGTCAACATGCAGGAGCAGGCGATTTCTTGTCGAGAAGGCGCGCGCAAATGGCGGGACGGTGTTCTCGAACCATCCCTTGATGAATTCGACTCGCGGGTCATCAATTAGAGGCACCGCGCCTTGGACATCGAAGTGCCTTTTTCCCTGCCCAGCTCGCCAGTCTTCGGGCAATCCCTCAAACGAATCAAAACCAAAGAACCGGCTGTCTTCGTGCTTGTTCAGGTTCACCCACTGCCGGATCGAGTCGCCTTGAAAGACGCCAAACTCCAGGTAATCCACAGCTCCACCGTTGATGCACGACTCGTGCAATGAACGGTACATCTCTGAGCGGTCGGCGAAGGAGTCGCAGGGGTAGGTATCCCTGAGACGCTGAAGGTCGATCTCATCCAGGACCGCCCGGATGGATCCTTGCAGCTTACCTCCCTGAAGGTTGCGGAGCCCACACCCCTTAATGAGAAAGTCTGCGATTTGCCTTCTGGGTCGCATACGATGTGTCTCACAATCTTCAGCGATTTTGGTCGAAATTGTCGGTCATCAGAATTCCACATTACTGTAATCAAAGGCACCTAGCGACAATTTATAGAGCTGCTGCGCCCACACCCACATTCGAAATTCAGGCGGTCGTTATAGCATCAATCTAGGAGAAGACCTCGCCACCCCTTATTGATCTACGCAACTGTTCGGGTTCTTCGCTTCGATATCGCCGAATGCGGCGCCAGCCGGACACTTGCAATCCATCGGAGTATCTCGTCGCCTAAAAGGAAGCGATATTCATCGGGACGGACAGGGTGCGTCTCCACCTCGACCGTGGAGGCGCACGCCAGCGAGAATATGCCCTGTAGCCGGGATGGCGGCTCGAGCGGAAGCAGCGAGAACAGGTAGTCGACGATCTGGTGACGTCGGGCCAGCATGCGGTCCACGGCCTTGCGATAGAGGCGATTCAACAAGCTCTTCTCGCCAGGCTGAAATGAGAAGTTTCGCCGAACAACAGTTCCGGGGGGCAGTAATCCCGCCAGAAGCACATTGGCGCAGAGATGCATGTGATGATGACCGTCGAGTCTGTCTGGTTCCGCCCCATAAAGGCGGCAGAATTCATCCAGTTGAGCGGCGACGACGTATTCAAAGGAGCGGACCAGTCCAGGGTGAAAAACCACCTGATTCAACCGGCGCCGCAACAAGTAGCGAGCGATTTCTTGCTGGCGCTCCACGAGCCGACTCGGACAGTTGGGTGCCGAAAACCGTGTTGTGAAATTCAGATGGAGCCCGGCATCGATCCCTCTCTCCCGCGCAATCACAGCAGATCGCTCCGAATCCTCCATGAAGACCATGGCACTCACCGAGGAGACGGTTCCGCGTACGAGACACTCAAATGTCCGGTCGGTAGTCTCGTGGTCCCGACCCCAATCATCGGCATTTACGATAAGGAGACCCGTTTGCGGCACTTGGCCACGTATGTGTGGCGAGTCGGTCGTTTGGGAAAAAATGTCCGCACATATTGTCTTCTGAGATACCGATAGGCTCTCGGGTGGCGTCCGCATCGAGCTGGTATCGTAGTTCATAAGCAGATCTAGATTCGGCACGGTTACTAAGACTGCCGGGCGCAATGAAAGTCGATCCAAGTTCTGGCAGCCCGATCGCTCACCCTAATGATACGCCTGAGGGATTCCATCTGACTCACGTATCGCTCATCGATCGATAAGACATGCGTTTGGAGCAGCAATGTGCCGTCTCGCGTGATCAAGAAGGCTTAATAAGACGTCAAAAATTGGAGGTCAAAGAGGGGGCGGGGCGTGCACTTGATGTGCTGCCCGCCTCGAGCGGCTTCAGGCCGACGCCGCAAGGCGGGATCGCGAGAAGATCCTATTGCTCGTGAGAAATTTCCTCAGTCGTTGCATTTGCTCGCGTCTACGGAAGGCCACCAGCTCGCGAGATACTGGCCGTTCTGCTCGCCTGACGCCGGCGGAAACATAGCCTGCCAACAGAAGGAGCCCCCCCGAGGACAAAGGGCTTCTTAGTCATTTGATAGAGGGTCCTGAAGGATTCCCAAAGCGGATGGCACCCCAGGGCGTAGTCCTTAGTTCCAAGCCTAAACCAAGCTCTTAATTCGCTGTGCTGGGCCGTCCCCATCTTGCGATGGTGCTGGCACATTTTCTCCGTAAACGTCCTCGTTTTCCAACCCTTCATTCTCGCCGTGATGACTGCAATCAGATCGATGCCGCCACCTTTGACCGGCACATAGCCGCCAATCTGTTCAAAGCATTCGCGCCGAAAAACTTGGCACGCGCCAGACACGTGCTCGGTGCTTACGAAACGAAAGTCGTAAGCTTCGCCTGAGTTCTCCTTGAATGGCGTTCCGACCAGTCCCAATGTGGGATCCTCTGCCAGCTTCTGAAGCAAAAAAGAAAAATAGTCTTCCTCGAATGAAATGTCACCATCCATACTGCAAATCACTTGGTAGTCTAGTCCTTTCGCACTGGCGTATCCGGCGTTGAAGGCATTGACCTTTGCTGCGAAATGCCGTTCACGACGCTCGGGCATGCGAACCAGTTCAATCCATTGATGG